>Ga0207707_10000108_pt1 | contig 82762 bp, 80 predicted proteins | sample KBSC83BmetaG_FD_184336 | JGI IMG/M metagenome (GOLD analysis project Ga0207707, IMG submission 184336) | Corn rhizosphere microbial communities from Kellogg Biological Station, Michigan, USA - KBS C8-3B metaG (SPAdes) (version 2) | ecosystem: Host-associated > Plants > Roots > Rhizosphere ... | reverse complement strand
CCGAGGGGATCAGCCAGAGGGTAGGCGGCTCGGCTCCAACCCGAGCGAAATGTGGGTTCAATTCCTACGGTCCCTGCGCAGCCACCCAGGCCAAGGCGAGAGCCGCGGCGGGGCAACCGGCTCGTAAATTGACAGCTCAATAGCGGTGAACATGAGGCGGCCCGGCCGGACGAATGCCAATCGTCCACCCGAGGCCCGGCCGCCCGAAGATGCCGAGTGCGCGGCTCAGGCCGCGCCAGTGGCAAGCACCGTGCCGCCGCCGTCCCGGCCTGACCGCCGGGATCGCATCGCACCGCAGGGGTGGCGGCCCTGGCCTCGGCCAGGGTGGCGGCAGCACATCGGTGCCGCGGGGCCTTAGCTCAGCTCGGTAGAGCACTTGCTCGGCAGACAAGAGGTCGCGGGTTCGACTCCCGCAGGCTCCACAGGCTCGCGCCGGCCCGGGTGGCACCGGGACGGCAGCGAGATAAATGAGGGATCAGGCATAGGCAGGGTTGCCCCCTCACGGCCGCAGGTAGTGGCGGACACTGGCCGGCTTGCCAGCCGGATGCCAGACGCGATACGCCTGCGGGACCGGTCACCCGCGCAAGGGCCGTTAGCTCAGCTGGTAGAGCGCTCCCCTCGCAAGGGAGAGGCGCCGGGTTCGACTCCCGGATGGTCCACGTGAGGGAGCGGCGGCTGATCACCGCCCCGGCCGCGATCACGGCCGGATCAATGGGAGACGGGGATAAATACCCCCGAGAGCAATCACACTCGCCTGCGCGGAAGCAAGCTGCCAGGAACGCCCTCACTCCACTTCAGAGACAGGAGCCAGCGCGCCCGGATGCCACGGTGCGTGAGACTGGCTCCAGGGCGACTCAGGGAGCTGGCCGGGCGGCAACCCGGCCCCCCGGGGGGCCTGACAGGGTGTAGCTCAGCCAGGCAAGAGCGCCCGCTTTGGGAGCGGGAGGCCGCGGGTCCGAATCCCGCCACCCCGACCAGTCGCGTGAGGCCGTGGGCCGGCCTCCCGACCCCCAGGGGCCCACCGGGGGAAAGTCCTGGTCCTTAACCGGGCCGGGAGCGCGACGTTGACGATGGTGCCGCCACTTCGGGAGATCTCCCGGAGCTAGTCCCTGCTCACCCGGGCTGCGTCCCTGGGGGCATGGTACCCAGCCAGGGGTGCTCCCCCCGGGCGGGGCAGGGAGCACCGGGCCTTGGCCGGCCTGGCGGAGGGTCGCAGAGCACGAGCCAGCCCTGGTGGTCAAGTCCACGGAGCAGCTCGACCAGGGCGATGCACTGCGGCCCGAAGTGGCGGCACCATCCAGGACGAGGCGCGATGCGGCGCCAGGAAACCTGACCGGGACTGGGATAGCCCGGTCGGGGACAGAAGCCCAGGCACCACACCCGGAGCGGTCCCCAGACTTCCCGGGGTGGCGCCAGGGCACGCATCATCTGGATATGGCGCAGCTTGGCAGCGCGCGTGCTCGGGGAGCACGAGGCCGCAGGTTCGAATCCTGCTATCCAGACGAGGCCAGGTATGCGGGTTCGAATCCCGCCCGCTCAGGTCGCTCCTGTGCGGTAGCTCAACGGGCAGAGCAGGCCACCGGGGAGATCCGGGTTCGAGTCCCGGCCCGGCCTTAACCGGCTGGGTAGCTCAACGGCAAGAGCGCCCCTCAGACTTCCGGCACACGGCCCTGGGTAGGGCTTGGCGACCAGGACCCTCACAAGGGGAACCTCGCGGTTCGATTCCGTATCGCCAGGGATGCAGTGACCGGCGTGGCCATAGCACGAGGCAGCGAAAACCCCGGCGGGGCAGTTTCGTGCAGGCACCCGACCGCGACGTACGCGCGGCACGGGACCGACCGCCCGCGCCCGGGGCGGTCTAGCCGATTGGGAGTGAACCGGTAGCGGCTGCGCAATCAGACCGCCCGGGGAAATACCGGCGCAACGGGGTGTAGCGCAGCATGGCTAGCGCGCATCGTTCGGGACGATGAGGTCGCCGGTTCGAGTCCGGCCACCCCGACATGGCGGAAATCCGGGTCCGAATCCCGGCCAGGATTATGTCCGGGAGGACAGCCGAGGGGAGTACTACCCGGAGCTGGAGCCCTGGAGCCGGCGAGTACTAGCTGGTACCTGGTCGTCCAACTGGCAGGACACCGCCTCTATCAAGGTCGCTTAGCTCAGGCTGGCAAGAGCGCCCGGTTGAAACCCGGGAGGTCCTCCGTTCGACCCGGAGAGTGACCACGAGGCCGTCTGCGCAGCGGCCTGCTGGAGCGCAGGGGGCACCCTGCGTGCGGGGCATACCCTTAATGGCAGATCGGCCGGGGACCTGGCGCGCGATGGCGCGTTCAGCCTGGATGACCGGGTTCGATTCCCGGTGCCCCACTCGGCCCGGCGATCGACGGGCCTGGCATCCAGGGCAATGGCGGCCTGGCCGGCCGGGTGACGCTCCCTGGATAAAGGCGGCTGGCCGTGGTGGCCACGTCCTGACCGGATGGCTGGGTTCGACTCCCGGGGCTGCGCGATGGCACGACGGCGAGGTGCCGCCAGGGCGTTCCCCTGGTTGGGGTAGCCGAGTCGGCCGCCAGGGTCGCTCCCGGGCGGTAAGCCAGGGCGGGTGCACATGTCCTGGTCTCGTGCCTACGAGCTGGCACCAGCTCGCGCGGCCACTGCGTCAGTGTGGCGCCTGCGGACGAGTCCCAACTGGCCGGGTACCAGCCCTCCAAGCTGGTTGTTGCGGGTTCGAGTCCCGTCGTCCGCTCTGCGGCTCCGGCCGCCTTACCCCGCTAGCTCAGCCTGGTTCAGAGCAGCGGACTCTTAATCCGCGTGTCCCGGGTTCGAATCCCGGGCGGGGTACTTGACATTAGCAGGAAAAGCTGTAATGTACTTCGTGAGGGGCCGGGACGGCCTTCAGGGTAAGAACCCAAGTCAGCGGCTCGCCCGGGTGGCGCCGGGCGGATAGGGCTACCTGGGAGACCAGGATGCGCCGTACCCCCTGAAGATCGTCCCGGCTCCTCGCGGGCGAGTAGCTCCAACCGGCAGAGGCAGCGCCCCAAAAGCGCTTCAGTGCGGGTTCGATCCCCGCCTCGCCCACAAGGTGTCCGGCGATTGCGCGTAGGAGCAGGCCAGCCTTTAACTGGATCTGGGCAACGCGCGCCACTATGACCACTGGGGGAATTGGTAAACCCGCCCGGCTCTGGACCGGGAGATAGTCCTGGTTCGAGTCCAGGGTGGTCAGCAGCTGGGTGGAGGTGGCCCCTCCCGAGTGCCCGGCCGGCGGCTCGCCACCGTCCGGCCTGGTATCGAAGCCCGCCTTTATGGCGGCGGCCCGGCACGATCACGCCTCCTTAGCTCAGCTGGTTAGAGCGCCGCTCCCGTAAAGCGGAGGCCCGCGGTTCGATACCGCGAGGAGGCTCTGGCAGCCAGAGGACCAGATGGACCAGCAGTACTGGACACCTGCACACGTAGCGGGCTAAGGGGCTACCACGTGAACGCCGAGCCCGCCCCCGTCATGGCTCTGGACCTGGCTGACGCATACTGGTCCCATCCGCGCCTACTGTTACGGGGCACGGCCGGGGCCACCAGTCCGGGTGGCGGAACGGCAGACGCGCCAGCTTGAGGTGCTGGTGCCCGCTCAGGGCGTGCGGGTTCAAGTCCCGCCTCGGACACGGCGGGGAGGTCGCGGGTTCGAGTCCCGCCCGGCCGCGGAACACGGCCCGGTAGCTCAGCGTGCAGAGCGCCCTGCAACCCCGGGATGCCGGCTCCGCGGAGGCGCCCGGGGCCTGCCCCCGTACCTCAACTGGCGAGAGGGACTGCCCTGTAAGCAGTCGAGATGCCGGTTCGAGTCCGGCCGGGGGCCCTCGGTGAGGGGTCGTCTAGCTGGCAGGACACTCGGTTTTGGCCCGGGCAACGCGGGATCGAAGCCCGCTCCCTCAGCTAATGCGGGAATCTCAGCTAAGGTGGGGCGGCATGAGAAGAAGCGCCGGCACCGCCTCATCCCCGGACTGGATCAAGTCCTCACTGAGCCTCGCCAACGGCAACTGCGTCGAGGTGGCCAGCCTCGCAGACGGCATGATCGGGGTCCGCGACAGCAAGGACAGCAGCGGCCCGGTCCTCCGGTTTACTCCCGCCGAGTGGCAGGCATTCGTCGGCGGCGCCCGCCTGGGAGAGTTCGACCGATTCGGCACCGCCTAGCCGGGGAGGCTGAACCCCGGTCCCGCCCGGGTAGCTCAGTGGCAGAGCGCTTCCTCGGTAAGGAAGGGGTCGTCGGTTCAATCCCGACCCTGGGCTCTGGGGCTCCGGCCCCTTGCGGTGTAAGTCCCGGGCTGATCCTGGCCCGGGCGGCCATGCGGATGTGGTGTAGAGGTAGCACACCACCTTGCCAAGGTGGCAGCACGGGTTCGATCCCCGTTCTCCGCTCGAAGGGGTTGTAGGCTCCGTGGCCCCGATTCATCATCGCTCGCGCCGCCGCCAGACGGCAGCCGGAGATGATCACCCGAGAGTCTGGCAACTCGGCAACGGTCCGCATGCCCAGGTGGTGAAACTGGTAGACGCGCTGCGCTCAGACCGCAGTGGCCGAGAGGCCGTGGGAGTTCGAGTCTCCCCTTGGGCACGCAGGGCTGTCTGTTGAGGCGTGGCGGCCCCGGGGCAGTCGGCCTGGCCAGGCCTGCCCTGTCAGTACCAGGCGAGAGCCGGGGCGAGCGGTTATGGCAGCTGCACCGGATACCAGCCAAGTCCGTTAGGCGGTGACGCAGGTGCAGTGCGCGCGGGCGACGGCAAGCCGCGGCGCGCCCCGGAGCGGTGGCACGAGTGGCTGAAGGCGCCGTCCTGCTAAGGCGGTAGGGGTCGCCCCCTCGCGGGTTCGAATCCCGCTCGCTCCTCTTTGCAGGGTCGCTCCCGGGCGGGTTCGAATCCCGTCGCCTCCCCCGGTCCCGCGGGCTCCCGCAGGAGGTGCTGGGGAGCCCTGCATGGGTGGTTGGCCGAGCGGCTTATGGCGCCAGCCCGGAAAGCTGGTCGGGGGCAACCCCTCGCAGGTTCGAATCCTGCACCACCCGCGGGGATGCGCAGGCGGCCTGACTCGCCAGGCCAGCGAGAGCCCGGCGGTCCCTACCCAGGCGAGGTCGCATAGCCCGGACTAGTGCAGTCGTCCCGAAAACGACCGGGCCTCACGGCCCCGTGGGTTCGAATCCCACCCTCGCCGCTCAGGCCCGCCGCATCCAGGACGGGCCCCAGGTACCCGGCACGATCAGGTGCAGGGTCAGGCACAGCAGGCCGGCCGCGATCAGGCCGGTCACGGAGACGCCGTTCAGCGCGGTGAACGCGATGAGCGTGGCGATGGCGAACAGCAGTGCTGCAATGAATGCGAACATGCGCCACGTCTTCCCCGGGCGCAACAGTTCACACAAGCAAGGGCCTGTAGCTCAGCCGGTTAGAGCGCTTCCCTGATAAGGAAGAGGCCGGAGGTTCAATTCCTCCTGGGCCCACTTGGCATCGCGGAGTAGCTGGGCCAGGCCACTCCCGGAGATACGGCTGTACCGGGCCGCGGTGCCACCCGGCGGGGTAGCTGAGATGGTCGCAAGCAGCGGTCTCATAAACCGAAGGACGTGGGTTCGAGGCCCACCCTCGCCACGGGCCGCTAGCTCAGCGGCAGAGCGGCCGACTTTTAATCGGATGGTCCCGGGTTCGAGCCCCGGGCGGCCCACCCCAGGCGCCATTAGCTCAGCGGACAGAGCAGCTCCCCTCTAAGGAGACGGTCCCGGGTTCGAGCCCTGGATGGCGCGCAGAGACTAGCCCACTCCAGACGGGCTCCGTGGCATCGCGGCATGCAGCGAGGTCTCTGCCGGATCGGTCAAGTCCGGCACCCAGACAGGGCGCGGAGCACGGCGTCCGCTACCTGGCCCAGCGCTGACACCGAGGGCCAGGCAACGCAGGTGGAAGGGTCAGCCGATCCCTGCACGTGCCACACGGGAACCGGGAAGGTGACTGCCGGCGGCGAGCTGCGGTGACTAGTCAACGCCGCAGCGAGCTGAGTACCAGGCGCCGCCACACCGGCATGACGGCGCTCGAAGGCTCCCGCTAAGGCCTCATCGTCTAATGGTCAGGACGGCTGGTTCTCAGCCAGCAAGCCGGGGTTCGACTCCCCGTGAGGCTGCGCAGTACATCAGGGCCCCATCTCACTAACGGCAGGTGGCCGGAATTTCAATCCGGAGGCGCCGGGTCAGCACCGGCTGGGGCTACGATCCCGGGGTTATCCTGGGAGCACGATGCGGGGTAGAGCAGCTCGGTAGCTCGCCAGGCTCATAATCTGGAGGCCGCGGGTTCGAATCCCGCCCCCGCTACCACCCAGAAATGGGGGCGGCCGGCCGCCCCTCCCCCAGGGGACGGCCGGCCGCGCTAGCCGGTCCCGCGTAGCTCAGTGGCAGAGCACCCGGCCGTTAACCGGACGCGCGCTGGTTCGAGTCCAGCCGCGGGAGCCAGCACGTCAGGCGTGATAGAAGATGTCAGGCCCGCCTGAGTGGTCCAGGACGTGGCCGACAAGGATCTGGGTGGGGGCTGGCCGGGCAACGGCCAGCACGGTCCCCCCGGGGGCAGCTACCGAGGCCCCGGCGCCGAGAATAGCGCCGGCCGCGAGTAGCGAGGTGATCTTCCGCATTGGTCCGTATCCTCCGTGTCCGTGTATATTGCCAGGTGTCATTGGCAATTCAATAAGGTAACACCGGACCCCTTGATCACGACAGGTCCGGCACGAGGTCTTGTAGGGGAGTTTGGTCGTCCCCGTCAGCCCGTCAAGCTGAAGATCGCGGGTTCGAATCCCGTCAGGACCGCCCGGCAGGAGTCACCGGGCGTATCACCAGCCGCGGCCGTGCACCGGAGCCGCGCTGCTCCTGCCGTATCTGTCCCCTGAGACGGGGATGAGAAATACTGCCGGCAAGGTCGCTTAGCTCAGCGGGAGAGCGCCTGCCCGACAAGCAGGGGGCCGCTGGTTCAATCCCAGCAGCGACCACCAGGCGGACCCCTGCCCGCCTCGACACCACCGGAGATGGCCCGGGAGGGAGGCGCCCCGCCAAGGCGCGAGCAGGGATCTACCCTCGTAGCTCAACGGATGGAGCAGCCGGCTACGGACCGGCAGGTTGCAGGTTCGAGTCCTGTCGAGGGTGCGACTGGCGAGAGCACGGAGCGGAAGGGCGACGGCCCCCGGGGTTCGAATCCCCGCTCGCCAGCTTATCAAGGTCGGTTAGCTCAGCTTGGGAGAGCGCCCCGTTCACACCGGGGAGGCCGAAGGTTCGATCCCTTCATCGACCACTGAGGGCATAGCTCAAAGGCAGAGCGCCCGGTTGTGAACCGGATGATGCGGTCTCGGGATCCGCTGTCCTCCCCAGGCGAGGTACTCAAGTGGCCAACGAGGGCTGACTGTAAATCAGCTGCCATGTGCTTCCCAGGTTCGAATCCTGGTCTCGCCACGCATGATCAAGCGTCCTAGATGAGAAGTACGCGGCATTTGCCGTCTAGCCTCTGTAGCGCAGGTGGATAGCGCACTTGGTTCCGAACCAAGAGGTCGTCCGTTCGAGTCGGACCGGAGGCGCCATGAGCCTGTAGCTCAGCCGGATAGAGCTACTCCCCCCTAAGGAGAAGGTCGGCGGTTCGAGTCCGTCCAGGCTCACCAGGGTCCCTTGGCCGAGCGGCTGAGGCAGCGGCCTGCAAAGCCGCGCAGCCGGGTTCAACTCCCGGAGGGGCCTCCCAGCGTGTTCACCGCTATCGAGCCAGCGCCTCCCCACGGAAGGGATAGAGGGAGGTGCGCATGACGACCTCGATTCCGCCCGACAACGTGGCGGCCGGCCAGGCCGGGCACATCGAAGCCCATAACCAGATCTCGGACGCCCTGGCTTCCCAGGCTGAGCAGCTCGCGGGCATCCCGGGCATCACCGCCGGGACCGCGACCCTGGTCAGCGGCACGGTGAATGTCCCGGCCGGAGCCGTCACGGCAGACAGCGTGATCCTGGTCAGCCGCATGTCGCCCTCCGGCACGCCCGGCCACCTGTCGGTGCCCGCCACGAACCCGGGGAGCGGATTCACGATCTCCTCCAGCTCGGGCAGCGACAACTCGGTGGTCGGGTACCTCATCCTCGGCTAGCACTGCAACCTCGGAGCCCAGAAGGATCAGGAGGACCGACCATGACTGCTGACATCGCCATCCCCGGCGTCCAGGCCCCTGTCATGTGCCAGAACATGATGGACGGGCCGACGGTGATCGCCTCGGACCCGAAAGAGACCTACCAGGTCACTTTCGCCGGCCGCGGCGACCGCAGCGGCGACGACGTGCAGCCCATCCCCAACGAGCTGAAGTCCAGCCCGGCCTTCGTCCGGGCGATCCGGCAGGGCGTCCTGAAGGTGGTCTCGGGCGACGATGACCCCTACATCCGGGACGCTCTGGCCAAGCAGGCCGGAAACTTCCGGGATCGGATGGCGGCCGACGAGCTGGCCATCCGCGAGACCATCGACGAGGCCTCCGATAACGACATGATCGTGGTGACCTGCATCGGCCCGGGCACCCGGCCGGAGGCCCCGTGCGGTGAGCAGATCCCGGTCCGGGCCAAGGAGAAGGACGCGGCCCCGCCGCTGTGCTCGCGCCATGGCAGCCTGGCCGAGAGCTGCGTGCGGCGCGGCACCGGCCCCTGGACGCTGGAGGTCTAGCCCGTGCGCCACTTCCCCCGGGACCCCGCAGCCATGACGGGGACCTATGACACCTCGGACACGGCCGGCCCCTCGGCCCCGCACACTGAGCTGCGCGGCGTGACCGAGGCGTTCGACCTGGCCGCGGCGGGGGACCTGGCGTGGGCGCTGCGCGCGATGGACCCGGAGGATGAGGCCGTCTCGCCCAACGTGGTGCAGACCTCCCCCGGCCTCACGGTCAACCGCGGGGACCCGGATGCCGACAAGGACCGGGTCACCGCGGCGGCCCGGCGGGCGCGCGAGCGGCTGGAGTCCCAGGGGCTGACGGTGGACCCGGCCACCGGAAGGATCCTGGTCCGCGATCACAGCCAGGCCTGGCAGAACCACGCCAGCGGCCTGGGGCCGATGACGACCGTCGATGACGAGACAGACCGGAGCGCAGGATGACCAGCAGCGTGGCCGACTTCCATGGCGTCCCCGCCCAGGGCGTCGTCGAGCAGGTGGACACCATCACGCTCAGCCACACCGTCCCGGCGGCGCTGAGTAAGGCCGGCATCGTCTCGGTGCCCGCCCTGGAGACCGCGGGCCCCTCGCCCACCGCTGACGTGATCTCGGTCTTCGACACCACTACCAGCAAGCGGCTGGTGCTCGGGACCGACTACACGCTGACGCCCTCGGGCAGCGCGCCGGAGGGCCTGACCTACTCGGTCACCCGGATCAACTCCTCCACGGACTCGGCCGATGCGGACACCGCGAAGGTGACCTACCGGTACGGCATGCAGCGCGATGAGTCGTATGAGTTCGGCGGCTTCCAGGGCAGCGCCGGGCCGCTGCCGGCCGGGACCCAGGGTCAGGCCTCGAATGCCGACACCGAGGGCGGCTCGGCGGGCGGCCTGGGCTCGGCCGCGGGCTACGGGTCGCTGACCGACCCGGCAATGGGCACCCAGTCCGGCTCCGAGACCGGAGCGCCTGGCAGCGAGTACGCGGTCACCGAGAGCGCCCCGGGCACCTACGGGTGGGCCGGCGGCGCTCCGGACACCGAGGCCGTCTACGGCGGCGGCCTGCCGGAGGACTACTCCCCGGCAGACACCGGCCTGACCGGGAGCCTGGACACCCAGGACAGCGGCGGCAGCAACCTGGTTCCCTCGATGTACTCCAGCCCGAATGGCTACCGGGCGCCGTCGTCGGGCGTGGCGGCCGGCAACAAGGACACCACGCTGACCGACATCCTGGGCAACCAGGTGAATGCCAACCCGCTGCCGGTCGATTCCTCCTACGCGGCCCGGCAGATCGACACGAGCTACATCGGCGCCCCGGCCGCACCGACCCTGCTGGCCAGCCAGACTGACGCCTTCGCCTCGGCCGCCGCGGGATCGCGGCTGTACCTGAGCCAGAAGGGCGTCGTGCCCTCCTCGATCGTGGTGACCAACACCACCAGCTCCCAGGCGATGGTGCTCGGCACGGACTACACCGTGACCACGGCCGGGAACGGCGAGGAGACCGTCGCCTACATCAGCCCGGAGGTGGCAGCGCACTTCGCGGCCGGCAACAACGTCTCGGTGACCTACAGCTACGGGGACGCGACCTACTACGGCTCGAACATCCCGGCCTCGGTCCCGGCCGCTCCCGGTACCCCCACGCCGACCGCGGTCAACCGCGGCGTGTCCCTGGCCTGGGCCCCGCCGTCCGGGACCACCCCGGTGGATGGCTACCTGCTGGAGGCCGAGGACCGCGGCACGATGTACGTGCCGGCCAGCGGCCAGCCGGTGATGGACGGCCAGCCGGCGCCCTCCGGCGGCGCCCAGGCGGGCGAGCCCGCCTACCAGGCCGATACCTTCACTGCCCTGACGGCCGCGCTGGCGGCCCCGTCCGCCCCGGCCCCGACCAAGGCCGACACGGGCGGCACCGTGGCAGCCGGCACCTACAAGGTTGCCGCGACCTACGTCAACGCCAACGGCGAGACAGTGGCCAGCACCCAGGGCACCGTGGTCACGACCGCGGCCACCTCGACCCTGACCGTGCCGAGCCCGTCGGCGGAGGCCGGGGCGGCCGGCTGGTATGCCTACGTGTCCCAGGCAGGCGGCTCGACCCTGACCCGGCAGCAGACGGCAGGGAGCCCGACCGCGATCGGCACCGCGCTGACGCTGACGGCCCCGCCGACCAGCACCGGGGCCGCGCCGCCGGCGTCCGACACCACGCTGCCGACTACCAGCAGGACCGGCATCGTCACCCCGCCCGGTCAGGTCATCGTCCGGAACACCACCGGCACCGAGAACGACCCGATGCAGCCGGACGGCACCGTCCTGGAGCTGGGCTACGACTACGCCATCACCCAGACCGGGATCGGCCCCTGGGCTCAGTACCGGATCTCGGTCCTGGCCAGCTCGCAGAACGTGAAGGCCGGCGACACCCTGGTGGCGGAGTACTGGTATGGCGCCGACCCGTCCTCGGTCACCGCGGTCTTCACCCAGGGCCTGGTCCCCAACACCCCGGTGATCTACAAGCCGGACGGCTCGACCCCCTACAGCCAGGGCTACCGGTTCCGGGTGGCCGCGCTGAACAAGGCCGGAACCGGGCCGTTCTCAGGCTGGAGCGCCTACGCGGTGCCGCTGAACTACAACGCGCCGCAGCCCGGCCATGAGGGCTCGGTCCAGTCCGGGCCGTCCGCCCTGGACCCGGCGAATGCCATCAATCCGATCTACCTCCCGGATGGCTCCGTAAAGGCCGGGACGGGACTGGGAGGCTGACCTCTTGGCGACCTTCTCAACGTTCCTCGGGCTCAAGCTCAATGATGAATCGGACCCGTTCCAGCTGAGCGATTTCGTCTCGAACTTCGGGATCCTGGACGCCAGCCCGGGCACCTTCATCTGCACGAGCACGTCCCGGCCCAACTGGGGCACCGCGCAGAAGGGCCGCATGATCTTCATGACGGACCTGAAGCAGCTGTCCTACTGGACCGGGACGGCCTGGGCGGACCTGCGGGACTCGGTGCCGGTATTCGCCGGCGGCCTGTTCGTCAATACCGCGGTGAACGCGGGGGCCAGCCCGAACTTCAACATCCTGACCTTCACCACCCCGCGGCCGTGCTCGCTGGCGGTCATCCTGAGCGCGACCTACCAGTACCCGAACAAGCAGAGCCAGAATGCCTTCCAGTCGATCATCTTCGACGGGGTAGAGCAGCTGATCGGCGGCTATGCCGAGCAGATCCGGTTCTCGGGCAACTCCTCGGACGCGGCGCACACGGCCGGGGAGAACGCCACCTCGATCGCCGTGGTGCCGAACTGCGCCGCCGGCCAGCACAAGATCGGCCTGCGGATCAATGTCACCACCGACTATTCCACGGCTATCCAGGTGAAGGGCGCCAAGGCGATCGCGATGATCGCGAACTACAGCTCGGGCAATGTGCTGTAGGCGCCGATGACCGTCGTCAACCCGGACCTGGTGGACTGGCGCGAGCGCCAGTACGTCAGCCAGTTCTCCCGGCCGCCGCTGGGCTTCACGGTCTACATCGGCGGCCAGCCGGCCGACCCTGACGGCCAGGCCGTGTCGGCGCGGCTGCTGATGCAGAATGCCGACGGCACCGTAACGGTGATCAGCAGCTACTCCGCCGAGCGGCTGTCGGCCGGGATCTACCAGGTCACCCCGTCCAGCACCGACACCAGCAACCCCGGCCAGGCTCAGCTGGACTGGACCTACGAGGTGAGCGGGCAGGCCCAGGCCTACTCCGCCTGGCTGGTGATCGGGCCGGCCAACCCGCACTATGACGCGCTGTCCCTGGCCATGCAGGACTTCCTGGAGGACCAGGTCTGGGTCCGGTTCGCGGACCTGTTCGACTCAGCGGGCGGCGGCCCGAATCTCCAGTCCTACTTCCAGGCGCACTGGTCCCGCGGCCGGATCGCCCAGCTGATGGGCATCGCGCTCGGCAAGCTGAACACCGCGGCCCAGCCGTGGAGCAACTACACCCTGAACGGGATCGGCGGCCCGGCCTTCCCGGTTGAGTTCTGGGGCGGCCTGCTGGCCAGCTATACCTATGTCGAGGGCATCAAGCACCTGATCCGGGCCTACACCGAGCAGCCGTCCTTCCAGGGGCCGCCGATCGCCCGCCAGGAGCGCCGCGACTATACCGACCGGTGGCGCCAGGCCCTGGCTGACGAGCAGGCCGAGCTGAAGTCGATGCTCGATGTCTTCAAGATCCGTCATATTATGACTGGTTCGCCCAGAGTTCTTGTATCTGGGGGCACTTACGGCCGCTATGCCCCGACTCGCGTGGCGGGCTCGGTCGCGGCCCGGCCGCGGATGTGGGCTCGCTGGTACTAATTTAGTATAATTTGCCCGATTCTTGGCCAGGTAGTTGCGTCCGGATTAGGCTGTCCGCGTGGCTGCTAGTCCCCGCCTGCTGACCCAGGCGTTCCTGCGCTCGGATACGACTGTCCGGACCTGCTGGATCGAGGCCCGGGTGCGACCGGGTGACCGGGTGACCCTGAAGAACAGCGAGGATCCCGGAGTCCTGTGGGATGTGCTGGCTACCGGGGCCCCGCGGCCGGCGGACCAGATTAACCGCGGCTGGGATAACAACATCTAGCCTGTTAGCTAGGATCCCTGCATGACCCAGATCCGAGACATCATCGGCGCCTACTGCCCGATGGGCTGCGGAGAGACCCTGCACCTGACGCCCGGCGGGGCGATCGCCTGCCTGGCTCCGGCATGTCCCCGCAAGTACGCCGCCCGGGAGATCCTGGGCGATCGCGAGACCGATCACATCGTGGTCTTCGGCGCTGATTCCTGGACGATCAAGCACCCGCTGCGCGACCGGCTGGGGGACCTGTTCTCGTGCACCATCCATGAGCAGGCCGGGGCCATGGGCGGGCCGCCTGGTGGCCAGACCGGCCGGTACCGGGCCATCATCGGCGCCGACGGGGAGATGGACCTGGAGCTGCTGCCGGACTAAGGTTTTAGCTATGAACCTAGCTAAGAGTCTCTCCCGGATCCTGGCGGCCGTGCTGGCCGTCGTCGCTCTTGCCGCGGTCCCGGCCGTGGCCGCGTCCGCGAGCACCGCAGCCCCGGCGGCGCCCGCGGTCATCTCCCCGGCCGGAATGATCGGGCCGGGCCTGGGCGAGTTCCAGATCTGCGCCACCAAGGGCGGCGGCAAGTGCCTGGACGAGGGCAGTAGCAACGCCGTCATCACCGATCCGAATAACGGCAGCAACCAGCGCTGGGGCGTTTTCGGGACTAGCTGCCACACCGTCAACACCAGCGACTGTGAGCCGTTCACTAACGGCTCGGGCATGAACAGCGAGTTCGCGGGTGACAAGATCGTCGATGTCCAGGCACAGGACGGGCGGTGCCTCTACCAGGCCAGCGGACTGGCGATGTGGCATGAGTCGAACTGCGACATCACCGGACACGAGTGGGTGATCGACGGCTGGTCCTTCGTCAACCCCACCCGGTCGAACACGAAGGGCGTGCCGGCCTACCTGACCTCGACCGGCATCGCCGGAGGGGAGGCTGTCGTGCAGACGGACTGGGTATCCGGGAACAGCCAGTGGGGCAGCAACAACGGATAGCGGGCAAAATGGCCCGGGCTTCTGTTTCCGGGTAAGGAGCACTCTCCGGGGGTAACCTGTAATCGCAGGTCCTGCCCCCGAGAACCTGCACACGGAGAGTCCCCGGAGCCCCCCGCCCGGGGGCTCTCTGCTGTGCAGCCCCAGAAGGAGTGAGGCTGCCCAGGGAGGGTCCGATGCTGCATCGCTACTGGGACTGGGTGGGCGGCAACATCGGAGCGATGCCCCTGGAGGCCGTCATCACCGCCATCGTCGCCTTCCTGGCCCGACGGCCGCTGGCGCGGGCGATCGGGTGGTTCCGCCGCGAGAGCAACAAGGCCGCCCGGGAGGCGCTCCTGGAGGCGAGGATGGCCCGCAAGATCATGGCCGACCTGTACCGGGAGACCACCGGCCGGGATCATGAGAACGCGCCTGCTGCCGCGGAGCAGGAGGTCTCCTGATGCCCGGGATGGCGGTTGTCTACTCGTCAGACTGCCCGGCGGGCCTGAAGCGCGCCGCGGCGGACGGGACTTATGTTTACCAGTGCTCGGGCACCTCCGACCAGACGGTGATCAACGCGGCCATCAGCGCAGTAGCGGCCACCGGCCAGACCAGCTCCTCGAAGCCATCCGGCGGCGGTGGATCGGTCCTGCTGGTGGGGTATAACTTCAATCTCACCGCGCCGATCCAGCTCCAGTCCTGGGTGGACCTCGGGGGTGCCTTCGGCCGGGCCGGCTGCCAGGTCAATGCATCGCCCGGGTTCTCCGGCATGGCCCTGATCGTGACCGGCCAGACCTACACCGAGATGACCACCGTGCACGACCTGATGCTGAACGGGTCGGGCAGCGGAACCGAGCACGGGATCTACTGCAACGGGCAGGTGACCCAGACCCCGTTCACCTATTCCGACCCGGTGCACAAGATCAGGGACCTGGTGATCATGAACTCCGGGGGCGCCGGGCTGTACTTCGACACCGCGGTGCGCGTCACCCATGTCAGCGGGCTGCGGATCGGGAAGGCCGGCACCTACGGCATCTACGGCGGCGGACTGGTGGACAGCTACCTTAGTGACGTGCAGATCCTGGGCTCAGGCTCGGACGGCGTCTATGCCGCGGGCGGCGACACGACCTACAACAATGTCCGGTCTGACAACTCGCACGCCAACGGCTTCAACATCCAGTCCACCCGGACCGCCTTCGTGAACTGCCAGGCAGAGGATTCCACGCAGCACAATTTCTCGATCCAGAGCGGCAAGGTGCTGCTGGCCGGGTGCGTGTCCGACTCGGCCGGGCTGGGCTCGGGATCCCCCACCTATGACGGATTCAACATCGCCACCGGACTCACTGACATCTCGATGACCGGGTGCCAGAGCTATGACCGGAATGGCAGCCCGCACCAGCGTTACGGCGTTTTCATCGGCACCACCGGGCCGACCCAGAGCCGGGTCCAGTGCAACACCTACGGGAACGCCACCGGGAGCTTCGGGGGGAACACCACGCCGGGCACCGGCAGCGTCTATGACGTATACGGGACCTGATCCCGGTGGCCAGCGCTTCCCGCGGCTTTTACGGAGTCTTCCTTAACACGGCATCGAGCACGTCCAACGCCGCGGCTGCCCTCAGCGCCCAGGCCCGGCTGAATGCCGCCGCCTCGTTCATCCAGCACGGCTCCGCCAGCCTGTCCGCTGCCGCGACCCTGGGCGTGGGCGGAACCGGCACCGCGCTGGCCGCCGCTCCCCGGCTGACTGCCTCGGCCCGGGTCATCAAGAGCGCTCAGGCCGTGCTCTCGGCTGCCCCGGTGCTGTCTGCCAGCGCCACGGTGCCGGTGACCCTGCGCGCTGCGCCGCAGCTGACGGCGGCTGCGGTGGTGACTCACCCCTCCTCGGCTCACCTGGCTGCGGCTCCCGTCCTGGGCGCGGCGGCCTCGGCCCAGGCAGCCGTCCTGTCCGCGGCGGCCGTCCTGCTGGTGCCCGGCCAGGCCGGTGCCGCGGTGCTGGCAGCCGGCTCGCAGCTGACTGCCTCCGCCGGCACCTACCGGCCCGGCGCGGCCAGCCTGGCGGCCAGCCCGATCCTGCATGCCGGGTCCCTGGTCACTCACCCGGTCACCGTGGCCCTGGCCGCGGCCCCGGCGCTGACTGCCGGCCCGCTGGTCACGGTCCGGGTCAGCGCGCACCTGACCGCGAGTCCCGCGCTGGCTGCCGCTACCTCCCAGGCAGTCGCGCACCTGGCCGCCGCCCCGGTGCTGGCGGCCCCGGCGATCGTGCTCCGCTCGGCCAGGTCCGCGCTCCAGGCTGCCGCCTCCCTCGGGGCCTCGGCCGGGGTCACCCAGCGGGCTGCTGCCGCGCTTGCCGCGCACGCCCTCCTGACGGCCGCCGGGTTCCGTTCCCAGCGGGCCTCAGCGGCCCTGAGCGCCCCGGGAAGGCTGACCGTTACCGGGGGCCGCGTCATCCTCTCCTCGGCCCACCTGAGCGCGCCTGGCTCGCTCCTGGCGGCGGCACGCCGGACTGCCCAGGCGGCGGCACATCTCAGCGCGGTCCCGGGACTCACGGCCGTCCCGCTGACCCACCCGGCAGCGCACCTGAGTGCCAGTCCGCAGCTGGCCGCGACCGCCGGCGTGGCAAGGGCCGCCCGCGCTGCCCTGCTGGCCGCCATGACGCTGCGGGCGACCGCCCGGGGTAACGACCTGGCCCAGGCCGCGCTGAGCGCCCAGGCCTCTCTCAGCGCGGCGCCCACGTCGTACACGGTGGCCCAGGTGGTCATGTCGGCCTCGGCCTCGATGTCGGTCGCGGCGGAGGCCCGGCTGGCTCCGCCGCCGCCCCCGTCCCCGCCCCGCGAGCAGCCGGCCTGGCAGCGCGATATCCAGCACTTCGCGATCGAGCAGGAGCGCCAGCGGCATGCTCAGGCCCTGTGGCAGTACGGGGAGCTGGTCATGTTCTGCCTGCTGTGGCGGCCCGAGGACCTGGACGCGGGGCTGGCGCGGCGCTGCACCCGATGCTTCGAGCCGGGCCGGGTCATCCCGCTGAGCCCGGCCCAGCCCGATTACGGTACCGGCCCGGAGGCGCAGATCAGTGCCGCTTACGGCCAGGGCAGCCAGTACCGGTGCACGCTGTGCTACGGCACGCAGATCATCGCGGCCGGAGCGGTGCAGGTCCCTGGCGTGCGCGCGCTGCTGGTCCGCCCGGCGATCCTGACCGACACCGACCAGAACCTCCAGCGCAGCGCCAAGGGAGTGGTCAATCCCGGCACCGTCGGCATCCAGACCGTGCCGGACTTCCGGGCGCACGCCCTGGACTACATGTTCCGCTCCGACGGCCGCCGCTACCAGCTCGCCGTGCCCGGCCGGGTCACCCTGCGGACCGGGTTCGCCACCCCGTGGCAGCAGACCGCCGGGATCTCCTACAACCTGCTGAACGCCAGCCTGGAGGACCCGCGGGCGTCGGTCGCCTACGTGATCCCGCCGGATGACGCCCGGCTGGCCCGCGCGCTCGGCACCTACACCCGGATCCCGGTGAGCTATGCCTGGATCGAGCAGCAGAACGGGCCGCTGATCCCCCAGGAGACTCCGCCGCCGGCGGCCTCGGGCAGCTACCAGCCGCCGTCCGTGCTTCCGCCGGAGAGCTGATGCCCGGCCTGCTGGAGACCCAGGAGATGATCATCTCCCCGCACCCGGACCGGCTGATCATGATGGTGTCAGGCCTGTCCGGCAAGCGGGCCCGCTCGATGGCCAACGGCGCGGTACGCGAGGCCCGCCGGTTGATGCCGAAGCTGTCCGGCCGGGCGGCCAGCCGGCTGTTCCCGCTGTACGGATCCGGGTTCTTCGGGCTGGGCTGGGCCGACCAGTACGCGTGGTTCCAGGAGCAGGGCATCGCGCCGTTCACGATGTTTGCCCTGGCCGGCAAGACCATCCCGATGTGGATCGATGACCCGACTGGCGAGGAGCGTCAGAAGAACCCGAGGGCCCAGACCCGGATCACCATGTCCGGGAAGACCCAGGTCCTGATCTTCCGCCGGGCGGCGCAGCCCGGGGCCCGCAGGACAGTCCGCCGGAAGGTGGCCGGCGGCACCTACGAGACCTTTACCACGGTGGCGAGCTATCCCGGCGCGCCGGGCCGCATCAGCAGGCGCGAGGCCGGCCGCCCGGACACCGCCCCGGGCCGGTCAGGCGGAGCGATCGCCCGCGGCAATTCCGGCGTCCGCTGGCGCCATCCTGGACTGGCCCCGCGGCTGTTCCTGAATCACGCGATGACTCTGGCCTCGCAGCGCGCGGGTATTGTCCCGGTCCGCATCTACGCGGCCGATCGCAGCTGGCGCTCGCGCTTCTGAGGCCTTCCGGGCCGGCCCCGGAAGGAGCGTGAGCGGCTTCCTCCGGACGATCAAGACCACGGCTGTCGAGGCTATCGATCAGTCGTTCCTGGCTCGCTACCCGGCTCCGGATGCCGCAGGCGGCCAGCAGCAGGTGTTCGTCTCGGTCGAGTACCCGGTGGATGAGGCCCGCTACCCGGCTGTCTGGGTGGATTACGAGGGCAGCGAGCTGCGTACGGTCGGCATCGCCTACACCGAGCTGGATGAGCAGGACAATGCCTACGCCCGCTGGCGCTTCGCCGGGCATGTCACCTTCACCGTGGTCGCGCTGTCCTCGAACGAGCGGGACATGATCTATGACCAGCTGATCGCGATGACGGCGTTCGCGGCCCAGTCCGAGTTCCCGTCGAAGTTCCGTCAGGTGGTCGAGGCCGCGCCGCTGGTGGCCAGCGTCTGGTCCTTTGACTCGGTGGAGGACCGGCCGCCCGCAGCAGCTCCCGGCACGCCCTGGAACACGATGGACGTGATCTACGAGCGCGGCTTCGCGATCCAGGTCCTGGGCGAGTTCGTCTCCGACCCGAACACCACTGAGCTGGTGGACCTGACCGAGATCCGGGTGGTCGCCACGCCAGAGGGCCTCCCCGATCAGTCCTCGATCATCGACATCATCAGCTAGCCCCGGAAGGAGCGAGGCGAAGGAGGGCCCGTGTCGATCCCGTCGTTCACGACGTACCAGCCGCCGGGCGTGTATGTCGAGGATGTCAGCACCCCGATCGTGGTGCCGACTCTGGTGCCCTCCCAGGTGCTCACCCTGGTGGGCCCGGCGCTCGGCTACCGCACCGCGGTGGACGGCCTGCTGATCTCGGCCGCCACTGCCCGGCCACTGACCTACAAGGGCGTGTTCACCACCCCGGTCTCCGGGCCGCCGGCGATCGGCGCCCCGGTAGCGAGCCTGCTGGACGGCACGATCCTGACCCCGGGCGTGGACTACAGCCTGGCCACGGTCACCGACCCCTCGGGCGACCCGGGCCTGGCCGTCACCACCATCACCCGGGTCTCCAGCTCGACCGCGGTCAGCGACGGCCAGCAGGTGCAGGTCACCTACAACTATGCTGACGCGAGCTACTACCAGCCGCAGGTCTTCACCGACTACCAGTCGGTGGTCAACGCCTACGGCCAGGCATTCCTGTCGGTCGCCCCGGTCATGCCGAACGCCAGCCAGGTGGATAACCCGCTTGCCGCGGCAGCGCTGGTGGCCTTCGGGAACGGCGCGACGACGCTGATCTGCGTGGCGCTCAACCCCGGCGACGGCGGCCTGCCCGAGCAGTTCAGCGCGGCCTACGCCAAGCTGGCCACTACCTCGGCTGCGACAGTCATCGTGCCGGTATTCACCGATGACCTGACTGTCAACTCCGGAACCGTGGCCGCGCTGGTGTCCAGCCTGGCCTCCGGGCTCGACTCGGCCATGTGGAGCGCCTACAACGACGGCTTCCCGCGGATCGGCTTCCTGGGCCTGCCCAGGAACTACTCCGAGAGCGACGAGTCGATCCCGACGCTGGCCTCCAATATCGCCAGCCGGCGCACGATCCTGGCCTATCCCGAGGTCGTGCTGATGTTCAACAGCATCACCGGCCAGGTCTTCCAGGCCTCGGGCTGCTACCTGGCGGTAGCGCTTGCCGCGATCCTGACCTCGCTCCCGGTCAACACCGGACTGACCAACCAGCCCGTCCAGGGCTTCGCCGGCCTGACTCAGGCCGAGATGGCCCAGATGACCAGCGCCTTCATGAACAACCTGGCAGCGTCGGGCGTGAGCATCTGCTTCATCAGCTACAGCGGCGCGCTGATCTGCCGCCAGGGCCTCACCACCGACATGAGCGCCCTGAACTTCCAGGAGATCTCGATGGTCCGCCAGTCGGACACGCTCCTGGTCGCCGTGCGGCAGGGACTTCAGGGATCGGGCCTGATCGGCACCCCGATCACCGCCAACACCGTCACTACCGTCCAGGAGGCCATGCTCGGCGTCCTGGAGGGCGCGGTCAGCAATAACGTGATCGTGGACTACACCAACCTGTCGGTGGCCCAGCAGACCTACCCGAGCGGCAACCCGACGGTGATCTCGGTCACCTTCCAGTACCTGCCGGCGGCTCCCCTGAACTACATCACGGTGCAGATGTCGGTTGACCTGTCCACGGGCCTGGTGGCTGCCCAGTCGCAGCAGAACGCATCCGCGACCGGGGCGTGAGGTCAGTAATGATGCCCGCGAGGAGCCCGGACCTTCGGCAGGTCCCGGCAGACCACCGAGATGTTCGAGTGATGCACGCCGAAGCGCCGGCCCAGCTCGGTGATGCTTACGTGCTCCATTCTCAGGCGCCGGATCTCGTCGATCTGCGGCTGAGTCAGCTTCCCTCCGGACTTCCGGCGCTCGTGGGGAGTCGCTGGGTTGACCATGCTGACCGTGCCGTAGTCGGCAGCGTGCCGCTTCCGACGGGCTTCCCGGAACTCCCAGCAAGAGCGGTCATCGTCGATGATCGTCACCTTGCCCCAGTACCAGCGGTCCAGCTCAGGGAGATGTTCGAGCTGCCCGCTTCGCAGGATCTGCTCGTACTCGCTGATGTTCACCAGGCAAGCATGCTGCGAAGCCTGGTAGGTCACGGCGATCGACCCGAGAGGGGGTGGTGATTTTGGCGCTCACTAAGGCGAGGGTGGTCGGTTCCGGGTACACAGTGCTCAGTTATAACAAGAAGCCCATCGCTTACTGTGAGGGCTGGTTACCTGGGAGGACTCAGGTCAACGAGCTTTTAGTGACATCGGCCAGCCGTACCAGTTCATCCAGCCGATCGGGTGGGAGCGCCCGGCTGAGATCGCCACATCGCGCGTGATCAGCGGCGGCACGGTGATGATCACCATCCGGGAGCTGTGGAACCAGCCGGTGTGGTGGCAGCTGGCCGGGCTGGCCGGCACCTGGAACATGGTGGACATCTTCAAGCGCCTGGCTGCTGACCCCAACTACGTCACGGCCTCGATGGTCATCAAGCCGCCGGGGACCGAGAACCAGCCCGGCAAGTGGCGCGGCAAGGCCTACCAGAACGTCACCGTGGTGGACATCAACGACGGGGAGACCGTTACCGTAGGCGCACTTGCCGTTACTAAGGGCATTACATTCGCCTATACCCACTATCTCCCGCTGAACAGTAATAAGTTCAGCGGCTGATGGCGTTTCATTCCATTCGGATGGTCATGTTACTGTTCCTTACGACCAATTTCCGTAGCTAAGGAATGAACGTGGCCCAGCGCACCGAGATCATCCTGCTTGACGACCTGGCCGCCGCGGAGTGTCCGGCCCGGGAGGTCCGGGCCGATGAGACCATCTCGTTCGGCTACCAGGGCAGCCATTTCGAGATCGACCTCAGCGCGAGGAACGCCCGCCGCCTGCGGCAGGACATCGATCCTTTTATCGCCGCGGCCCGCAGGGTCCCTTCCTCCCGGGCTCCCCGGCCCGGCCCCCGGACGGCCGCGCGCCGCCGAGACACGGCCAATGCCCGCGCCTGGGCGCAGAAGAACGGATTCCCGTGGCTGGGCGAGAAGGGCCGGCTCCCCGATGAGGTCATGAAGGCCTGGGAGGCCGCAGGGGCTCCCGCGGCACCCTGACCCCGGGCCTGCCCCCGGAAGGTGTGAGAACCATGCCCCCTTCCGGGAGGAGCCGTTTTGAGCACCCCACCTCAGGTCGTTGTCACGACTGACCAGGCCAACTACAACCCCGGTGACCCGATCACCGTCACGGTGGAGTACCCCGACCCCGACAACCCGGGCACGACCCTGACGGTCACTGCCCAGGTCACCAGCCCGGACGGCTCGGCCGCCACGGGCTCGGTGGACGTGACCGTGGGCGGCACCCCCGCGGCGCCGCTGCCGGTCGCGGTCTCGGACACGTTCGGGGACCCCTTCACCCAGACCCAGAACGAGCCCGGCACCGCCGTGTTCACCGGCACGGTCGGGACGCCCCCGGCCGCGTGACCCTCCTTCAGATCGACGTGACGGTATCGGGGCCGGATCAGGTGCTGACCGGCTCCGCCACCGTCACCGTCAGCGACCCGCCTGAGCAGGCGCCCGCCGGGGTGCCCGCTCCTGCCCGGAGGGCCAGCTCAGAGCTGGATGCTCTCCGGGCACGGCAGCGTGCCCAGGCACGCCGGTCAAGGGGGCCGCGGTGAGGAGCGATATCAAGATCGAGGTCGATGCCCGGCGCACCCCGCAGGACTACATCGAGTGCGATATCACCTGCAATGGCCAGCGGGCCACGGTGATCTTCACGGGCAGTGAAGTCATCACCGAGGTTCCCGAGGCCCCTGAGGAGAGCGCTGAGGCATGATGACAGATCAGGAGATCCCGGCTCCTGAGTTCCCGACGGAGGATGTCCCGGCCGCCAGCACCGTCCAGGGCGGCCGGGGCCTCGTCGGGATCGAGGTCGAGGAACCGGATACCGAGAGCTGGCGTGCCGACCTGGTGGGCCTGCTCACGATGGGGGAGCTGCACGCCTCGTTCAGCTGGTGCGGCCATTCCATCCGCATCCGGACCCTCAGCACCCGCGAGGAGCTGCTGGTCGCTGAGCTGGTCAAGGCCTTCGAGGGCGGCATGGGCGGCATGAAGGCCTACGCCACAGCCACCGCGGGCCTGTGCGTTCAGTCCATCGACGGCGAGGACATGCCGGTGCCGCTGGGCGAGGACCCGGCCCGGCCGAACCGGTGGGCGATCCAGCGGTTCAACTACGCTCAGCGCTGGTACCCGCCGACGGTGGACGCGATCTTCGACGGATACCTCCAGCTGGAGGCCCGCCAGCGGGAGGTCATGGACGGCCTGGGAAAAGCATCGGGCCCGGAGGTGCTTGTGACCCCTGGGTCGAGCGCCAGCTCAGGATCGCCCGCGATCGCGGTCTCCTGACCGGGAGGGACCTGCCCGCCGCATCGGTGGCAGCCCTGGATGTCCTGTACTTCCTGGACGGCCAGGGCGCCTTGCGCAGCCGCCGGGACCAGGCCAGGGCCGCCGCGGTATCCGCCGGCTACCTGCACCCGGCCGAGGCCTTCCCGGAGCACTTCAGCGACGGAGATGCCGGCGAGGCCGCGTTCCCGGCGGCAGATGCCGACATGACCGGCTTCCGGCTGGAGGATGCCACCCCGGACTCGTTCGAGCGCGACCTGGAGATGATGGCCGCCGCGGCATCTCGCGTCTCCGTGCGCGAGGAGCCCGATCCGGTGATGCCTGACCTGTCCCGGGGCCTGCCTGACCCGGAATGGACGTAACCCGATCGTGACCTCACGCCGCGTGGGGTAACTGGTCTCTTCCTGCGTATAGACCAGGTATGAGCTACAACTCCTGCGATCACCTGGCCTGCCAGAGTCTAGATACCTGCCGGCTGCCTGACGATGATCGCGAGCGTGTCCGGGCCTTCTGGTTCCGACGCCGGATTGGCATTGACAGCGTCCGGGATCTGGGCACCGACCCGCTCGGCTTTATGGCCTGCGACTCCGACTTCGGCTAGCCCCGGAAGGTGCAGGAGGCAGCATGACGATCCCGTTCCCGGGCGGACAGCCGGACCAGTCGGTCAGCCAGGACCCCGGAGCCCAGCTGACCCAGGGCATCCAGGTCCTGGTCGGCCGCATGGACTCGCTGACCCGGGTGGTCTCGACCCAGATCGCCATGATGGAGCGCACGCTCAACGCGCAGTCGCGCTTCCAGATGGCCGGCCAGCCGCAGCTGCGCCAGGACGTGCTCCAGTCGGTGGCGGGCGCGGGCGGCAGCCTGCACGGCACCCGGCAGACCCAGGTGTCTCCGATGGGCGCGCTGTCGAGCATGGAGAATCTGCGGGCCTTCGGCGTCCAGCAGCTCGGCCAGTGGGTCGCCGGGATGCCCCTGTACGAGACTCCCCGGCAGCAGCCGCAGCAGGGAGCCGGGGCGTCCATGCCTGCCGGGATGCCCGGCGGCACCCCGGCGGGCACGCCCACATCGACTGCGGCTCCGGCGGGCTCGGGAGCTGCCGCGGCTGCCGCCGCCGGGGCCGCTGCCACCGGGGCCCCGGCCCCGAATGCTCCCGTGCCGCCCCGGCCGCAGCCCCGCACCGGGCTGCCTGCGCTGCTGTGGGGGGCCGGGGCCCGCGGCGGGCCGGCAGCCGGCGGCGGGAACCTCATGGGCGCGGCGGTGCTCCAGCAGGTCGGTGCCCGGCTGGCCATGTCCGGCGGCGGTTCCGGGAGCATCGGACGGACGCTGCGCGGCCTTCCGGTCATCGGCCTGGGAGCAGACGCCATCGGCGGGATCGCCAACTTCTACCTGAGCCAGCGTGAGGCCGGGCGCCAGTACCAGGAGGTTGAGGGCGGCGGCAATCTCGGGGCCCAGACCGAGAGGCTGCACGCCCTGGCCTACGGCGCCTCCATGTTCGGCCGGATGCCCGAGGGCGCCGCGTCGGCCGCCTTCGGGGCGGTCACCAACATGGGCTTCAACCAGGCCGCCGTGGGCGAGTCCGGCCAGATGCAGAACCGGCAGAGCGCCCTGGACTTCATCTACCACAACTACACCTCGGCCGGCATGGACGTTAATCAGTCGGTTCAGGTCCTTCAGGTGGCCAGCCAGAACGCGGTCACCAACCTGAAGAACGTGGCCGACGCGCTCAAGTCGGTGTCGGACTCGGCCGGCCAGGCCGGGGACAATGCCAACATTGCCCGGCAGCAGTTCACCGCCTACTTCCAGGGTGCTCAGCAGATGGGTGCCGGTGCCGGGGCGCCGGCGATCGCCGGCGGGATCGCCTCGATGCAGGCCTCGATGGGCAAGCAGTTCTCGAACGTGAACTTCAGCGGCGAGCTGTCGAGCGCGCGCCAGTACCTGCTGAGCGGCATGTCCGGGCTGACCCCGTCTCAGCTTCAGTTCACCGCCCGGAACAACCCGCAGGCCTACAACCGGATGCTGGCCGGGCAGAACATGCAGTTCCTGACCTCGGGCGGCCTGATGACCCCGCAGATGCAGGCCTCGCTGCGGCAGATGATCTCCGGCGTCGGCGGCGGCAGGTCGATCATGTCGAACCCGACGCTGCGCGACCAGGTGGCCCAGCAGTTCCTGAACGAGTGGCAGCTGAAGGGCAATATAAACGAGCAGCTGTGGGCTCAGGAGATCTCCGGTCTGACCGGGGTCAGCATGACCCCGGACCAGGCCTTCCAGTGGATCGTCAGCCAGTCGGCCGGGGTGAATGAGGCCTCGCACAACTCGGCTCTGGGCACCCCGGGCGGAGCGAATGTCCGCCCGGGTCAGCACGGCGCGCCCACCGGCCGCTACGGCCTGGCGCAGAGCGGAACGGGCGCGATGGGGAGTGTTCTCAGCCGCTATGCCGGGCCATCTGCCTCCGGGCGCAGCTGGCAGCAGGTCCTGGCCGCCGGCAACCCGGCTGCTGCCCAGGCCTATCTGCGCAACTCGCGCGCCGCCGGGCAGCGCAGCCCGGTGCTGGAGGCACTGCTCCAGAACACCGGCTCGGGGACTTCTGTCCGGGTGAATACCGCGAGCGGATCCCGGGTGATGTCGCTGGCCGATGCCATGCGCTACTACCCCAATGAGCTGGAGGCCGGGCAGGTCGAGTTCTATAACTCGAAGGGAGCGGCGATCGGGGATACCTCCGCCATTACCCACGGACTGATCAACTCGGGGGCTCAGACCGCGCAGGAGGAGAAGCGGAAGGACCCGGCGAAGCTGGGCACCACTCTCGCACAGTTCCAGAAGTCTCATCCTGGCACTTCTGTCACTCCGGCCGGCGGTGGCCGGGCCGTTACGGTGGGCCTGACGAATGACGCCCAGAAGCTGCTCAAGCTGCTACCGGACAATTACGACGAAGCGGCTGCTACCAGCTCGGCCCCCGCCAATCCCTGGCCTTCCCAGGCATCCAGGTAAAGCTGCGAATCCCCTGCCACGGAAGGGTTGCCCGGATAGCTTTCCGGGTGACGGGCGCCTAGGGCACGGGCTATTACGTGCCGCCCCGAGGGCGCTGCTCCGAGGTCTGGAGAATCGTGCTCCCACGCATAAGCTGGAGAGCGAGGGCCATTATCCTGGCGCTCCTCGCCGTCGCCGCGGTGCTCCTGGTGGTGTTCCCGGACGGGTCGTCCGCGGCGCGCCCGGTCGCCGCCGGCCAGCTCAGCTCCCCCGTCACTGACTACGCGGGCTCGGTACCCGGCGCCCGCTATGCCGCCCGGCTACAGCATGCCGAGCGGCTCTCTGCTATCCGGGCCTCGAAGCTCAGGGCAGCCCGCCTGGCCGCCCGGAGGGCTGCGGCCAGGAAGGCCGCGCGTGAGGCCTCAGCGGCCCGTCAGGACGCCGGCAGCAGCCCGTCAGCACCTACAGGTGCCGCCGTCGTCTCGGGGGCTCTCAGCCCCGCTCAGGTCGGAGCCTACTGGCTTGCGGCCGGGGGATCGAGAGCTGCCGAGGCGACCGCCGAGTGCATCGCCTGGCATGAGTCCTCCGACGTGCCGTCGAAGATCAGCCCGACCGATGACTGGGGCCTGTGGCAGATCAACGCCGGGAACGCCGGCATGCAAGCGGGCAGCACCACGATCGTGATCAGCCGGGATCCCCTGGCTAACGCTCGCGATGCGGTAGCCCTGAGCCGGGACGGGACTGACTGGTCGGACTGGACGACTCACGCAGACTGCGGCGTATGACCTGGTGCAGGACATGCCCGCCGGGCTCGCTGCCGATCATGCTCTCGGGCAGCCCGAGGGCGCGGCCCTGAGTGATGATCTCCAGCGGGATCCCGTACCGGCCCAGCAGCATTGCCTGCTCTTGCAGCCGTCCCGGCTCATCCCCCGGCCGGATGGCCAGCAGCCCGCGGGCCGGCCGGGAGGGCAGGTCATCCCCCGACCAGTCCTCCAGGCCGACGGGCATCCCGTCGTCGATCATCATCTTCGCCCACTCGCGGGCGATCCCCTCGGGCCCGGCGCAGTTCTCGTGCCCGGATACCACGATCATCAGCCCGTTCAGCGGTGCCTTGTCGAACAGCGCGTCCAGCGCGGCGCCCAGGGAGATGCCGTCGTCGTAGCCGGGCGTGCCGGTCACGACCACGCGCAGGTTCCCGATCATGATTCCGGGATGGTATTCAGGAAGCACAGGAAGCACAGGTCCGGCAGCGCGCTCAGCGCGCTCGACACGAACTGCCTCCCGCAGCGCGCGCAGGTCTTATCCAGCAGGCTGGCCAGCTGCCCGTTCCCGTGCTCGTGCATTAATCCTCCTGCGAGGGGTTCTCGGGCGTCTCGCCCATCACGCTGGCGGTCAGCCGCTCGCTGGTCTCGCGGTTGCGGTGCCGGAAGATCTCGTGCGCGACGAGCAGCCCGGCGAACTCGCTCCAGTAGAGCAGGATCCGCTGGCCCGGGGTCAGGTGACTGACCAGCCGGGCGTGCTGGCGGACGATCGCGCCGAAGACCCGGATGGCCAGGAACAGTGCCGGCAGCCCGGTGAGGACCAGGAAGCAGATGAACAGCAGCAGCGCGGCCGTGCCCGCTCCGGGGTTCTCGTAAGGCGAGTACCGGAGGGCCTCGGCCACGGCCGGCACCAGGAGGCACACCCCGCCGGTCACGCTGGCGATGCCGGTCATCCAGCCGAGATCCTTCTCCCTGCCACTGCGGTGCCTGGCTCTGCTCATGAGTACATCATAACAGGGTTTCTTACTAATGTGCTATCGGCTCCGGCCCCCGGAAGGTATGAGGCGAGGGAGGCATGTTGGGCACGGCAACCCTGGGCTACCCCGGCGGCCCCGCGGTGCCGTTCCGGCTCGACCCGGAGAACCCCGGGGACTACCTGAGGCTCTGCCGCTCGTGCCACAAGAAGTTCGATCAGACTCCCGAGTCCCTGGCGCAGCTGGCCCGCGCCCGAGCAGCGAGAGGAGGTGGTGCGTGATGGGAACTGCCACCCTCGGATATCCCGGGGGACCTGCTATTGCCTTCAGGCTTGATCCTGAAAATATCAGCTGGAACTGGCAGGTTCTATTACAAAGCTCACCAATGTCACCGAGACGATCGGCGGCCGGGTGATCCAGGTCCTGGGCGCCTATCTCGATGACATGACCATCACCGGAAGCCTGGGCCAGGATCACCGGGACCGCCGCCACGGTGAGAGCTGGCAGCAAGCCAGCCAGTTCCTGGACGTGATCACCTCGATCATGGAGTTCCAGTCGCGGGACGCGACGAGGCAGGCCGTCATGCACCGGCCGGCGATCTTCAGCTACCCGCCGAAGAACTGGCGCTTCCAGGTCTATGTCAAGGCGCTCACCGACCCCGACGGCGGCAGCTCGGTGATCATGACCCCGGGCAAGCTGAACCAGCGCTACACCCTGACCCTGTTCATCGTCCAGGAGGCCAGCACCGCCCTGGTCAAGGCGGGCAGCTCGAATGGCGTGTTCAGCCAGAAGGCCTACGACGCGATCAGTGCCTACATGGCCCGGATCTCGGCCGGGATCGGCTGGCACTTCACGCAGTACAACGGCCAGGCCACCGGAACGCTCCTGGGGAAGCCCCCGCCGCGCAAGGGACCGGGAGGCGGCGGCGGCGAGGGCGGCATCCCGCACCCGCACTGACCCCGGAAGCAGTGATGGCTGTTACTGACCGCCCCGTCTGGGGCTCCGATGTCCCGATCTCGATGCCCGTCGCGGCAGGCGAGGACGTGATGGTGCCGATGTTCGGCTTCGGCATGACCCGGTACCGGCTGGTGCATGACATCACCCCGGCCGAGCTGGAGGCCCTTCAGGTGCCCGTCTACGGCCCGGATGCCGCGGCCTCGGCCGTGACCGATGACCTGGACCTGGACGCCGGGCGGGTGAGCGGCGATGGCTAGGTCCGGGCTGAACTGCATCCTGGGCTACACCCGCTCGGGGACCCGGCACACCTACCGGGTGCGGGCCGGGGACCTGGCCTTCGGCGTGCAGATGGTGGCGGCCGAGGACGTGGCCCGGATCCACCGGTCGTATTACCCGCACAAGACGGCTAACCAGCAGTTCGCCGTCCAGGTGCTGCTGAGGGACTGGGGCGAGCGGGCGCACTTCACCAACTGGCTGTCCGCCTACGCGCAGTGGGCCCTGGACCCCAACATCGTCCGGACTGCCTACCCGTACATGACGGTCAGCGTGCCGCGACGTGACTTCTACCAGCGCGGCGTGCCGCTCCGGGGCTACCAGTGGGGCGCGCACACCGGGATGATGATGTTCACCCCGACCATCCTGTTCGAGGCCGCATTCGGCCCGAGCCAGCAGGACCCTACCCCGCCGGTCAGCACGGTGGTCAACAAGTGGTCGGCGTTCGCGAGCGATCCGGCGATCAAGTACTTCTACCCGTTCGGCACCCAGCTCCAGGGCACCAAGATCCCGCAGACCTACACCCATGTAATCCCGCCCGGCGGCCCGGCGCCGAGCCCGGTTCCGCCTGTGCCGCCGCCCCCGGCGCCCGTCGGCGGGGCGCCCGTCCAGCACGCGGTGGCGGAGTTCTGACATGGCAGTGTTTCTTTACTCCCCCGGCATAAAAGTGTACGTGTCCACCCAGGACAATGGAATCATTGACATTTCGGACGACCTGACTCAGGGCAACCTGGTCCGCCGGTCGGACGGGGTCTCGACCTTCAACTTCAGCCTGATGAATCCGCGCCGGAAGTATGACGGGGTCTTCACCCCCAACGACCGGATCATCGTGATGATGAAGCGGGTCAGCTGGCTGCGGGTGTTCACCGGCTACCTCAACCAGGTGCCCCTGGTGACGGCCTGGCCCAGCACGGTCAAGATGAACGCGAGCTGCTCGCTGAAGCGACTCCAGATGTGGTACTGGGACCCGGGACTGGCGGCCAGCCAGAACATGGTCGCCCAGGCGATGGCCGCGGTGAAGAACCCCGACGATGGCGGGGTCACCAACGCCGTGCTGACCATCCTCCAGAATGTGGTCGGCTGGCCGGCCAGCAAGGTGCACATCGCCGGCATCCCGCAGAGCTGGATGACCTGGGCCTACAAGATTGCCAAGGCCGTGGAGTCCGAGACGGCCGAGGCCGACCAGCTGGCCCAGCAGTTCTATGCCACGCTCGGCGCCGGAGGCACTGTCGGCGGCACCACGGGCGGCGGCCAGACCGTGCCCAGCGGCGCGCTGAAGGCCGGGACCTACGGCGGCTATCACATCGACCAGGATCAGGCCAACATGGCCGTCCTGGCCTACAACATCGTGATGCAGATGGGCGGCACGACCAGGGATGCCGTCGTCGGGATCATGGCCGGGATGGATGAGTCCGGCCTGCGCAACCTGCCGGGCGGCACCGGCAGCAGCCATGGCGTGCTCCAGCAGGAGACCGGGATGGGCTGGGGCACCCTGGCCCAGATCATGAATCCCACGCATGCCTTCCGGGAGTTCTACTCGCGGCTGCTGGCGATCAAGAACCGCAACTCGATGAGCCTGGGCATGGAGGCTCAGACGGTGCAGCGCAGCGCCACCGCGAACGGATCGAACTACCAGAAGTTCGCGGACTTCGGCACGCAGATCGTCAACATCCTGGCTAACGGCCAGGGGGCCAGTTCCCTGGGCAACTCTCCGGGCTTCAGCCAGACCTCGGCCGCGGGCAAGGCCGGCAAGGCGACCGCCACCGACTTCCTCGGGGTCGCGCTCGGGGTCACCGAGTCCTTCAAGATCCCTTACCAGGAGGGCGGCGACTCCCCGCCGGACAGCTCGCATCCCAAGCTGCTGGACTGCTCCAGCTTCGTCCAGTGGGCCCGGTACCACACGCTGGGCAGGCTGGCCGGCTGCCCGCGGACCAGCCAGGACCAGAGTGCCTGGTGCCAGTCGTCCGGCCGGATCATCAGTGCCGAGGAGGGCATGAACATCCCGGGCGCGCTGATGTTCATGGGCCCGCCCGGGGCCGCGCCGCATGTCGAGGTCAGCTGCGGCACCGGCAGGCACACGGTCGGCGCGCATCACTCGGGCACCTTCGCCGGCGTGGTGGAGAACAGCGCCAGCTACTGGAACTGCGCGGGCCTGATGCCGGGGATCGACTACTCCGGCTTCAGCGGGAAGGCCCCGCCGTACAAGAAGCCGCCGACCGGCGGACAGCTGTCCTCTGGCAGCGGCGGGGGTGGCAGTGCGGCATCCGGGCTCCAGCTGTCCACCGCCAGCCAGGAGCCCTGGTTCAACCCCAATGACAAGTTCGACAAGCTGTTCGGGGACAACCCGTGGTTCCCGGTCTTCGACGAGGAGGCGGCGCAGATCTCGGCCGTCTTCACCGGTCCGCGGGCGCTGCTGAATGACCAGCCGCTGCTGCCCTACATCAAGAACCTGTTCGGCGCGACCATGCGCAGCTACTGCTCGGCGCCCAACGGGGACCTGATCGCCTGGTTCCCGGACTATTACGGGATCTGGGGCACCGCGGCGATCATGCGGATCGAGCCGATCGAGCTACAGGACTTCACGGTCTACTGGGATGACACCAACCTGGTTACCCACCAGTACACAGTGGCCCCTCCGGCCCAGCAGATCGACCTGGGCACCGGGCAGACCTCGGGCATCACCATCCCCGGCACCGGGCAGACCCTGCCGATCGACGTGATCTTCGCCATGACCACCAGCGGGATCGCGAGCATCGACATCCCGGCGATCATGTACGCGCTGTTCGGGCTGGAGCCGACCAAGGCCCAGGCCCAGAAGTTCATCAGCTACATCTACAAGCGCTTCGGCGCCCGGCCCGACCTCCAGCAGCTGCCCGGCGTGATCGGCCCGCAGGGCGAGTTCTTCAGCGCGCTGTTCCTGTTCATGCGGAGCTGGGCCTACCAGTACTCGGCTGACATCCCGATCACCTTCATGCCCGAGCTGTGGCCGGGGATGCTGGCGCAGATCCCGGCCTTCGGGTTCCAGGCCTATGTCACCACCGTCACGCACAGCTTCAAGATGGGCCAGGGCGGCTTCTTCAGCACCAGCATCAACATCGCCGCGCCGGCGCGGCTGCCGGGCAAGGGCAACAGGTCCGGCGGCCAGCTCATCGGCCTGCCGGTGGCCGGCGGCCTGACTTCCGGCACCAACCTGCCCGTTCCGGGCCTGGGAACCGGGGGATCGTGATGGCGGGCGCCAAGACCGCGGTCAACAAGGCCACCAACTCGGTCGGCTTCATCGCCAAGCTGGTCACGGTCAACTCCGTCAGCGAGGATGGCCAGACTGCGCTGACCACCGACCGGCAGAACACCCAGACCCAGGTGCCGATGCTGGTGCAGCGATCTAAGGGGCCGCTGCCGAAGCCCGGCGAGACCTGGCTGCTGGCCCAGGACCTCGGCATGTGGACGTTCGCGGCGATCGTCGCCTCGGACCCGGACCAGTTCGAGGGCGGCGGCGGGACCCCCGGTGAGGCCGCCGTCATCGTGGTGTCCCCGACGCCCCCGGCCAGCCCTGCCACCGGGGACCTGTGGATGAACTCCTCGGCCGGCAATGAGCTGTTCCGCTGGGGCGGCACCTCGTGGGTTTCCTGCCAGTTCGGGACCACGGCCCTGGCCGACGGGGCGGTCACCGCGGCCAAGATCCAGCCCGGGTCCATCACCACGGCCCAGATCGCCCCGCACGCCGGGATCACCGCCCAGCAGGTCGCCTTCAGCGTGACCGATATCGGCGGGGTGAAGATCACCACCGGCACTACCCAGCCCCGCGACCCGGTCTTCGGGGACATCTGGTTCAACCCGAGCGCCGGCAACCTGATGTCCATCTGGAACGGCAACTCCTGGGTGCCGTACCAGTTCGGGGCCGAGGCCATCCAGCCGGGCAGCCTGACCGGCGCCCAGCTGTCCAGCGCGCCGACCATCGGCGCGACCCAGGTGGACTTCACCGCCGCTGACATCGGCGGGGTCAGCGTCTCCATCCGGGCGGCCGAGCCGGCCAGCCCTGCCATCGGTGACCTGTGGTTCGATGCCAGTGACGAGTACGTCCTGAAGCAGTGGAACGGCACGGACTGGGTGGCCTACCAGTTCGGCGGCCAGGCGATCGCCCCGGACTCTATCGGCACCTCGAACATTGACTTCACTGCCCGGGACATCGGCGGGATCACCACCACCGTGGGACCGGACCAGCCGACCGGGGCGGTGGCCGGCGACCTCTGGTACGACGCCGGGAACGGCTTCAAGCTCAACCAGTTTGACGGTGCCAGCTGGAATCCCTTCCAGTACGGCACCGGGGCCATCGCGGCAGGCTCGGTTACCGCCGCGCTGATCGCGGCCAACACCATCACCGCGGCGCAGATCGCGGCCGGCACGATCACGGCCACCCAGATCGCGGCGGCCACGATCACGGGCGGCAACATCGCAGCCGGGACCATCACTGCCAGCAATATCGCGGCTAACACGATCACCGCGGCGCTTATCGCCGCGAACACCATCACTGCCGCCCAGATCGCCGCCGGGACCATCACCTCCAGCCAGATCGCGGCCGGGACCATCACCGCGAAGAACCTGGCCGTCGGCGGGGCCGCCAACTTCAATCCCTACTTCGCCGGGGGAGCGCTGACCGGCTGGACGGGCTTCAACGGCACGCTGGCGGCTGTGCAGCCCGCCGGGGCGCCCTACCCCTGGGCGGCCCAGCTGACGCCGTCCGGGACCGGCGCGACCCCGTCGATCGAGGGCACCACCGGGCAGGGCCAGGTACCGGTCATCCCGGGCCTGCCGTACCTGGTCTCAGCCATCGCCTTCACCTCTGCCGGCCAGGTCACCATCGGCTTTGACTGGTACAACTCCGCCGGCAGTTACCTGTCCACCTCGGCCCCGGCCGAGGCAGTGACCCCGTCAGCCTGGTCGGTGCTCTCTACCATCCAGGTTCCCCCGGCCGGGGCGGCCTACGGGATCCCCCGGATCGGCCTGACCGGCACCCCGCCCGCGACTACCACGCTGCTGGCCCAGGCGATCACCGTGCTGAGCCCGGTGAACGGCGGGATCATCGAGGCCGGCACGATCGCCGCCGCCCAGATCGCCGCGGGCACCATCACGGCGACCCAGATCGCATCCGGCACGATTACCGCGGCCCAGCTGGCCGCCGGGCTGGTCGTGGCCGGCATCATCGACGGCACGGTGGTGACGGGAGCCACCCTCCAGAACTCGACCAGTGACCCGCGGACGGCCATTCACCCGGACGGGTCGGTCACGATTACTGATGCCGGCGGCACGGTGATCTTCAGGATCGGACCGGATGGCACCACCAGCTGGTTCACGTCGCTGGCCCAGATCCAGGCCTCGATCACCCCGGCCGGGGACTTCCTGGTGTACCAGTCGCCTCAGGGCCCGCGGTCGTGGGACTTCGAGCCGCCCGGCGTGCCGCAGCTGGTGGCCACGCCGATCTCGTCCGTGACCAGTGCCAGCACCTACACGGCCCCGGTCACCCAGGACATCCCGGTCGGGTCCTACGTCGAGGTAATCGCCAGCGCCAGCGGTGCCACTGCCGCCAGCCAGGTTACCGACAGCAAGGGCAACGTCTACAGCCTGGTGACCCAGGAGACCTCCGGCAAGGAGGTCCAGGTCTTCGCCTGCGCGTCCACCACGCACCTGCTGACCGTGCTGGCGGGCGACTCGATCACCACGCAGTTCGCGGCCACCAACACGCAGTGCAAGAACATCTTCCATTTCGTGCTGCCGGGCCTTAATGGCAGCAATCTTGCCGTCGCGGCCTTCGGCACCGGGAGCACGGCCACGGTCAGCGGCACGCCCCTGAATATCAATGACCTGATCATGCTGATCGTCAGCAACGACTTTGTCGGCGGGCTGCCGACGATCTCCGGTCAGTGGGAGCTGCTGGCCCAGGCGCACACCGGCAGCAATCAGTACACCTCGGTCCTGATCGGCTCGGCCCAGGCGCTGGCCTCGCTGACGGGCTCAGCCACGTTCGCGGCCTCGTGCACGTGGACCGCGATCATGCTCGGGTTCACCGGGGCGGGAGCCGGGGGCGCCGGCTGGACCGCGCAGAACTCCTCGCTCGCGGGCACCGCGGGCTGGTCGAGCACAGGCATCTTCAGCCTGGGCATCACCCACTCGAACACCAGCCAGCCCTGGGGCGCGACCTCGCCCTTGTTCCCGGTCTCCGCCGGCACCCCGGTCACCATGTCGGCTACCGTCCAGGCGCCCTCGGCCCTGACGGCTCAGGCCGCGATCGCCTTCTACAATGCCTCCGGGACGCTGCTGAGCACGGTGCCCTGCGATCAGGGGGCGACGGCGATCGCGGCCGGGGACGACCAGGTTTTCACCGTGACCGGCGCTATCGCCCCCGTCGGGGCTACCCAGGCCGCCCTGGTGATCTCCAGCACGACCACCACCTCCGGGCTGATCATGAACGCGGATACCGTGGTCGTGCCCGGCGGCCTGGTCTACTCCAACAGCGCCGCCGGCGGCGTGGATGCCTACGGCAATATCTACACCCCTGGCATGAGCTTCATCGGACTTCCGCTCCAGCAGAACATCCTCCAGGTCCTGGACCCGTACGGAAACTCCCTGGCCACGCTTGACTCAGGAGGCAACCTCTCGGCCCAGGAGGTATCCGCGGCCGAGGACATCCTGCTGGCCGGCGAGTCATTCCAGGACACGATCCTGCCCGGACTGGCTCAGGGAGTGGTCGCCTTCGGCTCTCTGGACGGGAACCTGCCGGCCCCGGCTGCGGCGATCTCCGCGGAGACGGCGATACTGGAGCTGGACGTTATGCTTCAGGCGAATCGCTGCTACATGATCGCGCTGGCAGCATTCGATGTCCTCATGTCAGCCCCGGGGCGGGCCCAGATCCGGATCCGGGCGACCAATGACGGCAGTACGCCGTCCGTCAGCTCAGCCCAGTTCATGGCGGCCTACTTCGACGGGCCGTTCTCGAACCGGTCCAGCCTTACCCCTGCGGGCCTGCGGATCTTCCAGACCGGATCGTCCCCGGTCATGCTGCGGATGCTGCTCACCCTCAGCGCCGCGAGCGGCACGCTCAACGGAACCACGACCAGCCCGACTGCCCAGATCCAGTCCATGGCGGATGCCTCGACCTTCGGCTCCGTCCAGCAGGGCGCCGTCACCGTCTATGACCTGGGCAATGCGGCGATCGATACCGGCGTCTACATCGGATCGGGATCCAGCGGCACGAGCGGCGGCCAGACTCTCACGCACAAGTCCTTTGCGAATGCGACGTGGTCCTACTGGGGGGCGGATGCGCTCCCGCCGATGGGCAGCCCGAACATGGTGCGCGCCCACAACAACACCATGTACTCCGGGTACTACATCCAGCCGGGCGGGATCAGCCCGGGCGGCACCCCGGGCAACTGCTACAGCTACATGGACTTCACTAACGCCAGCTGGCCGACGGTCCTGGCCGGGGCCACGATCAACTCGATCAAGCTCACGATCACCAGTTCCGGGGGCAGCTCGAACGGCGTGGATGTCTACCTGGGCATGTCCCCGAACGCGACGAAGAACTCCCCGACCTCCGGAGTGACCCACATCGGCACCTACTCGATGCAGAAGGGCCAGACTAAGACGATCACGCTGCCGAACTCGGTGGCCACTGCCCTCCAGTCCGGCGCGGCCGTTTCGCTGGTGCTCGGCGGCGGCGCCAGCAGCGATGCCAAGGAGACCGCCAAGTTCCAGGGCACCGGATCCGGCCAGGGGCCGTACCTCACGGTGAGCTACACGACCTGAGCCTCGCCCCGGAAGAGGGGAGGAGGGCCGATGAAGGACTTGCAGCTGACCGGGGGAGACCTCCTTCCGGCCGGCCGCGGATTCGCCACCGTCACCGGAACTGAGTACCTCCGGCAGCGGGTGGCGACCGCCCTGGCCGAGCCTTACGGCTTCGACCCTTATCACCCGGAGTGGGGCTCGGCGCTGCTGAGCTACCTGGGCGTGCCGATCGATGCCGACTCGACTCCCGCCCTGGTCAGCTCGGAGGTCTCCCGCGTCCTGGCTCAGCTGGTGGCGGCCCAGCAGCAGCAGATCATCGCCGCAGGCCTGGCGGGCACCCGCAGCCAGCTCGGCTCTGATGACGTAATCGGGTCGGTGGACTCGGTCAGTGCCGCGGTGACCACCCGTCCTGACACCGTGCAGGTCTCGGTTGCCCTGACCACCCAGGGCGGCCAGCAGGTCGCGGTGACCCGGACGGTGAGCAGCTGACGTGGCCAGCCAGTCCGATATCGCCTCCCAGATCGTGGCGGCGCTCGCGGCGAGCGAGCCCGACCTCGACACCACCACGGGCTCGGTGACCCGCAAGATCATCGATGCCGTGGCCGCCAGCATCTCAGCGGCCAGCCTGGACTCCCAGATGCTGGCCTACCAGTACGACATCAACTCGATGCAGGGCGCGGCCCTGGATTCTTTCGTACAGCTGTTCGGCATGACCCGGTATCCGGCCACGCGAGCCGGCGGGACTGTCACATTTACCAGGTCCACGGCCAGCGATACGGTCACGATCCCGGTCAACACTCAGATCGCCTCAGCCGACGGAACCGTTGTGGTTCAGACGGTGACCACCGGGATCATGAACGCGGGGGCCCTTACATGCACCGTTCCGGTTCAGGCCGTGACGGCGGGCCCGGACGGCGACCTCCCGGCCGGGCAGCTCACCTCGGTCATGACCCCGGTCAGCGAGGTGACCGGGGTGACCAATGTCAACCCGCTGTCCGGCGGGTCCAACCAGGAGACCGACAGCCAGCTCCAGGCCCGCTGGAAGGCCACCGTCTTCAAGAACATGGCCGGGACCAGCCAGATGTTCCTGGGCATCGCGCTGAATGACCCGGACTGCACCTCGGCCAACGTGGTGGATGCGGCCACCCGGCGCCGTGAGCAGCTCCAGATCACCTCAGGAGCGGCATCGAGCACCGTCTCTGATGATCAGTACACCTATCCCTCGGGCCAGGTAGTCGGCCGGGACATTGATGCCGGGGACGTGGCCGCGCCGGGCATCCAGTACACCTGGAATTACCAGGCGAGCCCGCCGGAGATCCAGGTCATCGACCCGGCCTACTTCCCCGAGGGCCAGCTCATCGACGTGAGCTTCCTCTACCTGGACACGGCCAGCCGCAATAACCCGGCTCAGGGCATCTACGGCCGGGTCGATATCTGGTGCCGGGGCACCCGGGCCGTGGCCGCCGCGGCCACGGTGAAGTTCTCAGACGCCACCCTGTTCCAGTCCAGCCCGTCTTCCAGCTGGTACGCACAGGACTTCGTCCGGCCCGACGGCAGTGCCCCGGCCCCGGGGAATGCCTTCATCGCGCTGCCCTACGGGCCGATCGTGACGGTGCCCCCGACCCTGGTGGTCAGCGGAACCACCTACGGGATGGCCAGCCTGACTCACCCGATGGGCACGGTCACGGGCGGGGTGACCTACGCCTACCAGGTCGTGCACCGGACCGGTGCGTTCGGGTGGAGCCCCTACTCCGACTTCGGCCTGGAGTGGGACATGGCCTTTGACCCGGGCGAGGGAGCGCCGGTCGTGCTGAGCGAGGACTACACCTACAACGACGTGCCGTATGCCATCCAGCAGGCCCTGGAGTCCTGGCGGATGGCCGGCCAGGACGTGCAGGCTCACCAGGGCATCCAGGCAACGCTGCGCTTCAACCTGGCGGTGATCTATGACCCGTCGGTGTCTCAGCCGGTGACCCAGCAGGCGGTCAACACCGCGCTGGCTACCTACCTGAGCCAGCTCGGGTTCAGCTCGCGTCTGTATCCCTCCAGCGTCCTCCAGGTTGTCGAGAACACTCCCGGCGTGCTGGCCAGCCGGTTCCTGACCGGCGCCGACTACCCCGGCTATAACCCGGCGGCGCCCAACAGCTTCGGCGTCGGCATCCAGCAGACCTTCGAGGGGGTTCCGGTGGTGAGCTACGTGGACTCCGGCGGCAACCCGGTGGACATCGAGTTCGGCGCCATGACCATCCCGGCCTTCGGGGACACCAGCATCGTGGCCAAGGCCGGGAACACGATGGGCGCCTTTGCATAGATCGCTACCTAGTCTTGGTAGAGTTCTTGCATGCAAGGCATCCGCGTGACCCTGCCGACCGCCCTGGTGCTCAGCGCCTTCCTGGAGGGCCCCGCAGAGGGCCTGTACGGCCTTCAGGTCATCCGGGCCACCGGGATGAAGTCGGGAGCGATCTACCCGATCCTGCGGCGCCTGGAGGACCGGGGCTGGCTGACATCGGAGTGGGAAAGAGGCTTCGACCCGCGATCCGGAGGGCGCCCGGCGCGGCGCTATTACCGGCTCACCCCCGGGGGAGCGGAGCGGGCCCGGCCCCTGCTCCTGGCCATCCCGGCGCTGCGCGGCTGACCGGCGCGCCCGGCGGCACGGAAGGAGGGAAGGAGGGAAGGAGGTTCTGTAGCTGATGCCCCAGGTGCTCGCTGACCCCGGCCAGACCTCGGGGATCATCCTCAACGGCGGCACGGACCTGTTCGCGTACCCGAACACCCAGGCCGCCTCGATCCTGAGCCTCCAGACCGACCCGACCGCGCCGCTGCCGCCCGGCACGTCCACCGCGGTCAACCTGCTGAACCCGCCGCTGTCGGTCATCGATCAGCTGAAGAACTTCCCGCCGACGGTCTACGATCTGGCGCCCACCAGCCTGCTGGTGCACTTCATGCAGGCCCTGCTGGGGGCCGCGGGCACCGGCCAGCTGCGCCAGCGGCAGATGGTCTCCCGGCTCCAGCAGGCCATCACCTCAACCCGCTTCTATGACCTGGACAGCTTCTACGGAGCGCTGTTCGGGTCCACCCGCGGCCCCTCCGGATCGCTGCCGGTCAACCCGGCCACCGGCCAGCCGGTCAACCCCTACACCGAGCTGGCCAGCCCGGACGGATGGGATGAGATCGAGGCTGCCGACGCGATCTTCCGCGAGCGCGTCATCGCGCTGGCCCGGGCGATCACCCTGGGCGCGACCGCCCCCGGGATGCAGGCCCTGGCCGAGGCCATCACCGGGGTCCCGTGCCAGGTCTACGAGATGTGGCGGCTGATCACGAACCCGCTGGCGCCAGCTCCTGGCTTCAGCACCTGGGCTCAGGTCATGGGCGAGTTCGGCACCTGGTCCGCGACCACCGGGCAGACCTGGCAGGACATGGAGGGCGTGGTCACCTACGCCGGCCTGCTGGGAAACGGGGCTATGAACGAGGTCGTGATCCGGCCGCGCCAGACCTACTCATCCAGCGTGGCAGACCAGGCCCGGCAGGGATCGGACATGTACGGCATCCTGTCGGTCGTCGAGGTGCTCAAGCCGGCCGCCTCGATTATCAGCGTGGACATGTCCGGGCCCGGGATCGTGACCCGGGTGCCGGTATCGGCTGCCTGGTCCGACAGCGAGTACTGGGAGCTGACCCAGCTGGTCACCCCGGACGCCGGGGACCCGGCTTACGCCGCGGCGCTGGCGGCCTACCAGAAGGGCGGCCAGCCGCCCGGCGGCACCTTCCAGACTCCTCAGCCGCCGCTGAGCCGGTCGCAGGGGAGCCAGTACAGCTATGCCGCTGACGTGACCACGGTGACGGCCCAGGCGGTCACCGGGGACGACCCCAACGCCGCGGTGGTGACCGACGGCACCGACTGGCAGACCGTGGTGTTCCCGCCGGGGCAGCGGGTCACCTACCTGCCGCAGAGGGCCATCATGCCGGCGGCCCAGGCCGCGTCGGCGCGGACCAGCTCGCCGGTCACGGTCAAGGCCGCTCCCTACTCGGGATCGCGGGTGCCGGTGATGAGGGCCTCATGACAACCCCCGCGGTCCAGCTCCCCGGCGCGTTCCCTATCCCGGCGGTCGCGCCGGCCTATGCCGACGGCATCCCGGTCCACAAGGTCACCCCGCCGCACATCGCCAAGATCAGCAACCAGGACTTCTGGTCGAGTCCGGTCCGGGAGGCCGGGGACCCGCGCTCCGAGCAGGTCACCGTATCGCTCGGACAGGCCCGACTGATCAACTATGTCTCCCTGGATGTGGCTCATTTTCCGCACACACTGACGATCTGGTGGTGGACTGGGTCGGCCTGGTCGCAGCTGATGTCGAATGCCAGTACCCCGCTGCGGATCATCACCACCGGATCGGTCCCGTCGGTGGTGGACAACCCGGCCGCCCGCAGCGTCGGGCTCAACCCCTGGCATTACGGGGCCGGGCACTGGGTGCATCATGACGAGCCCGTAGTGCCGGTCACCACGACCCGGCTGCTGCTGCGGATGACCCGGCTGGCCCGCACCAGCGGCAGCCAGAAGTTCCCCGTCAGCCCGCAGCGGAAGTTCGTCCCCTACCCGCTCGGCCTGCGGAATCTTGACTTCGGGTCCCGGCTGCTGTCGTCCTCCGACGTGCCGTCAACACCGCGAGACCCGGTGACCCTGAGCCAGCGCCAGCCGTTCACCACCACGGTGGACGTGAACGGCAGCCCGGTCCAGGTGGCGCTGCGCGAGAACCGCGCCTGCGATCTGCTGCGCGGCCAGGTCTGGCGGTGCGCCCCGCAGCCGCACACCGACGCCGTGGTGAGCCTTTACCTGGACGGCCGGGACGCGGAGGGCAATGCCCAGCTGATCGACCGGTTCTATATCAACCCGGTGACCAGCGGGGTGCGCCTCAACCTGTATTACGCCCCGCTGCCGCCGCCGGCCGGGGTCTCATTCGCCGGGCTGGATGACCCGCTGCTGCCCTCGCTGATCGTGGCCGACGGCACCACGCTGCCCGCGGTCAGTGCCGCGGGGATCGTTTTCCGCGACTCGCCGGGCTGGCTGACCCTGTCCAGCCAGGGCACCGGGACCACGGCCGACAGCCCCTGGTGGGCCGGCATCGAGATCATGCCCGGGTTCAGCTCCTCTGATGACGGCACCTACGTGGTGGCGGATGCCGGGGTCCTCCAGCTGTCCTATGTCTCGGGCACCTGGCAGGTCACCATGCCCGCGGCCAGCCCGCAGGACGGGCCATCGAACGTGCCGTCCGGAGCGGTGCTCGGTAGCTGGGCGTTCGAGTTCGAGGCCGGGGACCGGATCCAGTTCGTGGCCGGCTATGACGGCGCGTCCTTCTTCGCCTGGTCGCCGCGGGCCTCGATGTACCTGTCCCCGGCTCAGGGCCCCGTCCCGCCGGCGCCGCGGTTCCGCTTCGGCGGGCTGGAGAACCCCGACCCCTCCGGCCAGGTGCTGTCCGGCAATTACACGCTGGCCGCCTTCGTGCTGAAGCAGGAGGTCATCTCCGCCACCGACGGCGACCTGGGCGGCATCCCGCAGCCTTTCCAGGACTTCGCGGCTGACGCCGCCGGTTACGTCTACCCGCCGCTGCCCGGCGAGTCCTCGTCCACGGACAACTCCGTCGCGCGCTTCAGCACTCAGTATCTGCTCGGCGGCACCTGCCCGTGGGGATTCGTCGGCGGGCTGGGCCAGGCCTACCAGGCCTGCTCCTGGATACCGGTGCAGCGCGACTTCACCCTGGCCCGCGGCTACCTGGAATTTGACCCGGTGCTGGCATCGGCCTGGAAGTTCGAGTTCACCAGCCTCCAGCCCGAGCCGTATGAGTACCTGAAGACCCAGGGGGTCACTGCCCTCTTCATGCCGCAGGAGGCGCAGCCGTCCGCGGCGGCACAGAACCCGACCACCCCGGCCGTGCTCGATGAGGGCCTGACGGTCAACCAGTCCGTGGCCCCCTCCGTCAACTTCAGCGATGCCCCGGCGGCAAGCCCCGACCCGGACCCCTCCCAGCCGCCGGCCACCGAGGCGCTGTACGCCAGCCAGCCCGAGGGCATCGGGTTCCTGGCCGCGCAGGGCGGCGCGCTGATGAACTTCCAGCCGTGGCAGGTCCCGGCAGTGGCTGCCAAGCAGGCCGTTGCCGGGCGGCACAATTACCGCACGGCCGAGGTCACTCTGGCCAGCCGGGTTGCCTATTTCGTGGCGATCGCCGGGCTGGAGATGTTCCGGGTGGACTACACCGCGGCTGATGACACCGAGATGTACCTGGAGACCTTCTCTGACGCGGCCTTCATCGACGCTTCTACCCTGACCCCGGGTGGCTGGCAGCTCGTGCCCGGCGCCGGCCTGACTGCGCCGAGCAACCTGTCCGGGCCCGCCCGGGTGGAGTCGGCTGTGCTCAACTCGCTGCACGGCGTCACCGGGGTGCAGTTCGCCACCGTGCAGTCCGATCCGGTGCAGCTGCTCAACGACCCTGACTTCAGCCAGGACGAGTTCGCCAGCTGGGGCCCGGTGGGAGATGCCCTGCCGCTGGCCTCCAGCGAGGTCAGCTCGCAGCTCGGCACGATGGTCAGCGTCTCCCGCGGGCAGGGCTCGCCGCAGCTCGACACGCCTTTCGCCCCGGCCAGCTGGGCCTGGCTGGAAAGCCAGTACGCCACCTGGAAGGACGTAGAGACCCAGTTCCCGTCGTGGCATGACTTCGGGCTGCCGCCGGTCTCGTCGGCCATGGGCGGTATCGCCTACACCAGCCCGCCGGTCGCGACCACCGCGGCAGGCCGGGTCTACGCGGCGGCCCGGGTCTTCTCCCCTGTAGCGCTGACCGCCCCGCTTTACCTTCAGCTCCTGGACGGCCCGACCGGGGCGGTCATCGCGGAGGAGGAGCAGTTCGTGGCGGGCGGCACCGTCACCGAGTGGTTCGCCGGGTTCACCCTGGGGACGGGCGAGCCGTCGCAGAACACCTGGGCGGATGAGGAGGCCGCCTTCCCGACCTGGGCGGCGATCGCCGCGGCGGCCCCGACCTGGGGCGAGATGGACACCTCGGTGATCCCGCTCGGCACCACGGTCAGCGCGCGGCTGATCCAGAAGGTATCCACAGCCGACGCCTGGGATGTGGATAACATCAGCATCTTCGAGGACGCGCTGGTCTGGGAGTTCTCCAACGACGGCGGCACGACCTGGCAGGCCGCCTACGACATCCGCAACAATCCCCGCGGTGCAGTCACCTTCGCGCCCCCGGCGCCGGGCGCCGGCACCCAGCTGCGCTGGCGCGTGTCGGCCTACCGCCCTGGTGTCGCGGTCAGCTCGCTGGCCATCCGGCCCTGGTATGTCACCTGGCCGCACGGGATCATGCCCCGGCCCAGCGGGATCGGGCACGGACCGAACCTGGCACCGCAGGACCACTACGCCGCGGTCGAGAATGACCCGCGCTGGCAGATGTCCAGCTCCCCGCTGCCGGAGGCCTGGTTCTTCCGGGTGCGCCAGGCCCTGGGCCTCCAGTCCCCGGCCAGCGACTTCCCCGGCCCGCCGCCGCCGCCGTCTGATGCCCATCTCGGCAGGGCGCTGGTCTGGGAGTCCCCGGAGGCCGCCGTGGCCGGCCCGCAGACCTGGACCGACATCTACTCCGACATTTACACCGATACCTACGCGCTGGCCGATGGCGGGGACATCTACACCGACACCTACTGCGACACCTACGGGCAGGACTACATCGTGCATACCGGCAGCACCCTCGCGGCCTTGGCCGCGCTGTCCGCCCCGGGTGTCCTGCTGGCAGGCGGCCTTGTCATCCCGCTGCCGGCCTCCGGGCTCGGCGTGGATCTCGGCAGCGTGCCCGGGAGCGACCCCTCGATCGCCGCCTGGGCAGCGGCCACGGGCGAGCCCGTCGCCGTCCGCAGGTACGCGCTCGGCAACCAGGTACCGTCCAGCCTGGCCGCCAGCCCGCTTGCGGCCGACGCGGCAGCCGGGCGCCGGGTGCTGATCGACTTCCGGCCCGATGCCACTACCACGCCGCAGCAGCTCGGCGCGTTCCTGGCCTCCTGCCAGGCCGGCGGCCTGGACTGCTATGTCTCGCTGTGGGCCGGGGCGGACCAGGTCTTCTCGTCTCCGGCCGGGTACTTCGCCCTGCTGCCGGACTACGTGACGACGATCCGGGCGAACGGCTACCAGCACGCATTCACCATCGACAATGCCTCGATCGTGCACAACGCGCTGCCGGCCTGGTACCCGGGCGATGACCTGGTGGACCTGATCATGCCCTACTTCTGGTGCACCGGCCCGGCGCCGGGCTCCGGCGGGGACACGCTGACCCTGGCCTCCAGCTTCGCGGACGCGCATGTCAAGCCCCTGGGCCTGGCCGGCTTCGGCGTGGACCGCTCGAAGTTCACCGCAGCCCAGGGCCAGGCGTTCCTGGGCTATGTCGCCAGGACATTCGCCCAGCGGAAGGCCGCGGGCGCGGAGAACACGGACCTGATCTACCTGGGGACCGGCAGCTACTCGCTGATCGGCGCCGCCCAGGGCAGCCGGGTCGCCCAGCTCATCGGATTCGATGTGGCCAAGGGCGCCTGGAACACGGTCAACAGCCAGATCGGCCCGGGCCAGACGCACCGGCTGTTCTACTCCGGAGCCCTGCCGGCCAGCTTCGACGCCGACGGAACGCCCGCGGACGTGACGATCGTGGTCTCCTACAAGACCCAGACCACCAATGTCGTCAGCTACATCAACTCGATCCCGGCGGGGCGGCAGGTCATCGTGATCTACCACCACGAGCCGGAGAACGACTACGGGGCGGGCTCGCAGTTCGTCTCCGAGTTCAAGGCCCAGAGCACGCTGATCCGGGCGCACGCGGGCGCGAACGTCAAGATCGCCATGTGCGCGCTGGGGTACCAGTACGGGGCCGGGAACAACGCCGACGCCAAGGCCGGCAACTACCTGCGCGGCCTGGGCCCCTATGTCGATTACTTCACGATCGACGTGTACCAGGGCCAGGACGGCACCGGGAAGTCCGGCGCCTGGAACTGGACGGCTAACGGCCTGGCCAGCGACCCCGACTGGCTGAACTGGCTGAAGGTCGTCACCAATGCCTCGATCGTCGGCACCCTCCGGCCGGTCGGAATCACCGAGTACGGGATCTATGACCCGGTGGGCAACGCGGCCCGGAACGCCCGGCTCCAGCTGGACGCGGCCTACCTGACGAGCAGCTTCCCGGCCGCGGGCGGTGCCATCTCGGACTTCCCGCTGTGCCAGTGGCTGTACTGGTACGAGGCCAACACCACGCCGGAGCCGGTCTTCACTGATGCCGCCACCATCGCGACCTGGCAGGCAATCGAGCGCGGGTCGCCCGGCACCGGCCTGGTGTCCTCCTACCAGCAGATCGCCGCGGCGCTGTGACCCCGCCAGGGAAGCGGTGAGGAGGCATCATGCGAGCGCACTACCTGGGCCAGGTGACCGACAGCGAGGGCGACCTGCTGGCGGGCTCGGTGATCACCGTGTTCGAGAACGGCACCCAGACCCCGGTCGGGGTGCCGGTCTACGCTGACGGGATCTCCTCGGACCTGCTGGCCAACCCGTGGATCACCTCCGACGGCACCATTGACTTTTATCTGGACGCCCCGCAGCGGGTAGACATCCAGGCTCAGCCGTCCGGCCAGAGCGCGAAGGTCTTCCCCGACATCGACGTGCAGGTCTCCTCGGCCGCCGCGGTCCAGCTGACCTTCCCGGGCACCGGGGCCAGCTCGACCGCCCTGGGGAACAGCTCCTCGGCTGGCGGGGACACCTCCTCGGCCTTCGGAGACACCGCGCAGGCCACGGCCGCGGCTGCGACCGCCGTGGGACAGGGGGCCACAGCGGGCGGCGTGAATGCCACCGCGGCAGGCCAGGCGGCCCAGGCGGCCGGATCCGGGGCGGTTGCGCTCGGCCAGCGGGCTACTGCTCCCGGAGCCCAGGCAACCGCGCTCGGGGCCGCCTCCCAGGCGACCGGGGACACCTCGACCGCGGTCGGAAACGGGGCCACCGTAGCCGGGGACGGGTCTACCGCAGTAGGCGCCGGGGCCAGCGCCAGCGGGGACGGATCCACCGCCATCGGCGCTGGCGCCAGCGCGCCGGACCCGGGCACCGTGGTACTCGGCACGGCCGGGGACACGGTGCGGATCCCGGGTGCTCTGGACGCCCCGAACGCCATCTCCTTCTACGGGATCTTCGGGCCGGGCACAGCCGGGGCGATCACCCTGGACGGCACGACCACGCACTCCGGGATGACCCTGGCCGGGAGCACCTACACGCTGACCGGTGCCTTCCTGGCCAACCCGCCGTCCAGCCTGACGGTCAGCTCCGGCGTCACGCTCGACACCGCGGGCCTGCCGCTCCAGGTGAACGGGCCCGTCGTGAACAACGGGACTATCACCAACTCCGGGTCCAACGGGTCCGGCTCCAGCCCGGGCACCCTGGCTGGCTCGCTGATGTACCTGGCCGGGGCAGGGGCCGCGGGCACCGTCAATGCCGGGGCCGCGGCTCCCTCGATGTCCTCGCTCGCGGCCGGCGCGGGCGGGCACGGCGGATCGAGCCCCTCAAAGGGCTCAGGAGGCGCTGGCGGCACGGTGGGCGGCAGTCCCTCGACCGCGCCCTGGCAGCTCCCCTACAACGCCCTGGCGGGCCTGGCGCTGTGGGCAGGGCAGCTGGCCCTGCTGGGCGGCGGCGCGGGCGGCGGCGCGGGCTCGGGCGACGGCACGCACTCGGGCGGCGGCGGCGGATCTGGCGGCGGGGTAGTGGTCATCCTGGCCAAGTCGGTCCTGAACAACGGGATCATCGCGGCCCAGGGCGGCAACGGAGCCACCCCGATCACCGGCAATGTCGGCGGCGGCGGGGGTGGCGGCGGGGGCACCGTGATCACCTTCACCACGACCCCGCTGACCGGCAGCGGATCGGTCACGGTGCAGGGCGGCTCGGCCGGCTCGGGAGCTGGCACGGGCGCGGCCGGGGCAGCCGGCTCAGCCGGCCAGGTGATCTCGATGCTGGCAGCCTGAGCCCGGGTTGGTCACCGGGTCAGGCCGGATTACCTGCCCGGGAGGTGCAGGCCGCCGGGCGAGCGCCGCTCATGGCCGTTGCCGTGGGACCGGTACCAGGTCGCCCGCTCATCACACTCTGCCTGAGCGCTGCTGTAGACCCTGCGAACGGCCTCGTTCCATCCGGCCTGACTCTCGTGCACTTCCACGCCGGGGATCCCGGTGTGCAGCACGTAGACGGGGTCCCCGGCCGGGTCAAGCGCCCCGGGGACTTTCAGGATGATCATCGGGACCATCGTCAGGCCGTCCGGGGTCAGCGCGGGCATGGTGTCCCACCCGATCCCGTCCCTCACGACCTGAGGAACGGGAAGACTCTCGATAGCGGATCGCATCTGCTCTATGGCGGCTTCAGTCAGGCGGGGCTGCATCAGGCACCTTCCGGGGGCGGGACTGGGCGAACATCAGGGCTCGGTCGCGGGCGCTGACATGCCGGTCCGCTCCCTCGTCCCCGAGAATGTAGTCCTGGTCGGCGTTGCGCCGCAGCAGGGTCCGGACCGAGCTGGCCTCGATCGTGCCCTCCAGGGTCATGGTGATGGCGGTCAGCGGGTCCTGCTTCCCGAGCCGGTGCCCGCGGCCGATTCGCTGCTGGCGGAGCGCGTGCGTGCGGGCCACGTCATACTCCACGACATAGCTGATCTCCGGCAGGTTGATGCCGCGGGCCCCGGCGTCGGAGGCCAGCAGGATCGCTCCCCCCTGGTGCGCCCGGAACCGGGCCTTCTGGTCCTCGCGGTCGGCTCCGGACTGCTCGCCGGTATAGACATACACCGGGCGGCCCTCCAGGCGGCGGCGCAGCGCCCGCAGCACGGTGGTGTAGAACGAGAACACCAGCAGCTTCCCGCCGGAGGACATCACCAGGTCGCATAGCTGGATCAGCTCCTCGGCCTTGGCCGACGGGCAGGTCTCCAGCTCGGTCATCTCCTCGGCCACCATCTTCGTCAGCGCCGATGTCCCGGTCCGGGCGCCCTCCCCGACGGCCCAGGGATCCCCGGCCAGCTGGTGCAGCAGCGTGTTCAGCCCGGGCACCTCGCGGAAGTTGCCCTCGCTGTCCCAGGCCAGGTCCTCCAGCGCCTGGTAGGCCGCGCGCTGCCGGGCACCCATCTCGATCCGCAGGAACTTCTCGGTCAGCGGCGGGAACCACTCGCGCACGTCCGGGTCGCTCTTGCGCTTGCGCAGGATCCACGGGGCGACTATCTCCCGGAACCACTCCACGCCCTCGGGGCTGTAGTTCGGGGTCCCGTAGACCGGGTGGCGGCTGCGGATGACGCGCCGCTCGAACTCGGCCACCGTCGGCATGGCATGCGGCGCGATGACCCGCAGCTCGCTGAAGATGTTCTCGTGGTCGGTTTCCATCGGCGTGGCTGACAGTCCCAGGACGCCCAGACCGCGGTCAGCCTTCCGCAGCTGGCCCTGCATCCAGTGGTGTGCCTTGTAGAGCTTGCTGGACCGGTGCCCGAGCCTGGTCACCTCGTCATAGATGACCGCGACTCGCAAGCCCTTCATGGCCTCCATGAGCGGCCCGGGGGCCAGGGTCCTGCTCCGTGATCCCTTCGGCGGGAAGACGGCTACGTCCTGGCGGCAGGTCTCGTAGGTGGTGATCAGCGCGGGCGGCAGCGGTCCGTCCAGCAGGCGCAGCCGCCGCGGTCCGTGGTAGACCTCAGCCGCGATCCGGGTGAAGATCCCGAAGTCGGCCTTCCACTCGGCTAGCTTGTTCCGCTCGCAGACGACCAGGATCATGTCGATGTCACCGCGCTCCATCGCCAGCGCCGTGGTGCCAAGGGACATGACCGTCTTGCCGGTCCCGAGATCGGCCGCGAGCAGCGCACGCCCCATCAGGTACATCCGGGCGATGAAGTCGGTCTGGAAGGGGATCACCTTCGGGGGCCAGAAGAGGATCCCCTCTGGCCAGCTGGCTTCTGCTTCTGCCTCCGCCACGGCTGTCACCCTTCGATGATACAAGGTTGATTGCTACCCGGCGGGTACCCTGATCAGGTTGCGCTACAGAGTTTCTTGCTAATATAATGGAACTACCGCCCGGGATCCCGGGCCGACGGCACCCGATGAGAGGACAGCTCCTGATGACGACTCCCACCAGCTTCGCGGAGGCCCAGGAGGTCCTCGCCGCCAGTCTCCCCGGCTACACGGCCCGTCCCGCCCAGATGGCCCTGGCCGCGCAGATCGAGCAGGCGCTGACCGGCAAGCTGCACGGCCTGATGCAGGCCGGCACCGGCACCGGCAAGTCCCTGGCCGTCCTGATTCCCCTGATCCAGCACGCGCGGGCCACCGGCCAGACCGCGGTCGTGGCGACCGCCACCAAGGCGCTCCAGGAGCAGTACGCGCGCAAGGACCTGCCTTTCCTGCTTGAGCACCTGGGCCTGCCGTTCACCTACGCGGTGCTGAAGGGCCGCAGCAATTATCCCTGCTTCGCCCGGGCCGAGCAGATCAAGAACCCCGACGCCCGTCAGCGCCAGGTCCTGGACCTGATGGAGGAGATGAGCACCCCCCTGGCCATCGCCGCGAAGCGGATCCTGGACCGGGAGATGTTCCCGGCCCTGGCCAACAGGGACTGGGCGCCGTTCTCGATGAGCGCTGCCGAGTGCCCGGGCAAGAAGTCCTGCCCGTTCGCGGAGAAGTGCTTCGCGGAGCGCGCCAAGGCCGCCGCCGCCGAGGCCAACATCGTCATCACCAACACCGCGATGCTGATGACTGACCTCCAGCTGCGGAACGCGACTGGCGGCAATGTCGCGCTGCTGGGCGAGATCGGCGTGGTGGCCGTGGATGAGGCACACACGCTGCCCGAGGCCGCGACCAAGGCGCTGGAGGACTCGATGACCGAGGGCGCCCTGGGCCGCTTGTACGGCGACCTGGGCGGCTACCTGATGAGCGAGGACGAGGAGCCCGGCCCGGACATGGACGAGGCCCTGCGGGCGCTGTTCGGCCAGGCAGCCCGGATGTACGCCGACTTCGTCCGGTCGCAGAACGGCAAGGCCGACCCGATGCCGCTGCCGGTGAAGCGGATCCTCGACGAGCTGGGCCCGGCGATCAAGAGCCTCTGGCAGGCGATCGACGACATCCGCGAGCAGGTCAAGCACACCCGGCCGGCCGATGACCACGGCAAGCTGGTCCGCCAGCGGCTGATGCGGCGCACCGACGACTGGATGTGCCGGCTGATGGACTACGCCACCGACGCGCCCGAGGAGACCGTCCGCTGGATCGAGCAGGACAGCTACGAGGTGCGCGGGCAGGCCAGGACCCGGATCCTGCTGCGGTCAGCTCCGATCAGCGTGGCCGGCTTCCTGCGGTCCGCCATGTGGGACCAGTTCCCGGTGATCATGATGAGCGCGACCCTGACCACCGGCAGGCACCGCGACGGCACCCCGGACTTCGGCTACCTGTCCGAGACGCTGGGCCTGGGCGGGGACGAGGCGATCACCTTCGACGCCGGCTCGCCGTTCAACTTCCCCGAGCAGTCCCGGCTGTACGTTCCCGGCCGCGACTTCCCCGCTCCCGAGCGGGCCACCCAGTCGCAGTGGCGGGCCGGCGCCCAGGAGGTCACCGCCGAGCTGGTGACGAAGTCCGGCGGCGGCGCCCTGCTGCTGTTCACCTCGCGCACCGCGATGAACGACTCCTACAGGGCGCTGGCCCGGCAGTTCGATCGGGCGGGCCTGATGGTGCTCAAGCAGGACGACTACCCGGCCCCCGAGATGGTGCGCCAGTTCCGCGAGCACGGCAATGCGGTGATCTTCGGGCTGCGGACCTTCTTCGAGGGCATCGACATTCCCGGTGAGGCCCTGCGGTTGGTGGTCATCGACAAGCTGCCGTTCGCGGTGCCGAGTGACATCCTGATCCAGGCCCGGGTGGACGCCCTGATCAGGCGCTACAACGACCGGTGGGCGGGCTTCACCCGGATGACCATCCCGTCGATGATCCTGGTCCTGACCCAGGCCTTCGGACGGCTGATCCGGCATGCTGATGACGCCGGCCTGGTGGCCATCCTGGACAACCGGCTGCGGACCAAGCGCTACGGCCCCCAGATCCTGGCCGCCCTCCCGCCGGCCACTCAGATCGAGGACCTGAAGGATGCCGCCGACTACCTGGAGTCCATCCGGTAGCTGCGGAGATACGACAGAGGCCCTGCCCGGCTAGCCGGACGGGGCCTCTGCACGTCACCTTCGTTCCTCGGGACAGACATTACCACGGGGTATCCGGGGCCCCGGAAGGTATGTGACCGGGAAAGTTATCTACGGCCCCGACTGCTCCTCGTTCCAGGGCAGCCCCGACTGGGCCAGGGTGAGCGCCGTCTGCCGGTTCGGCGCGGAGAAGGTCACCGAGGGGCTGACTTACGTCAATCCCCGCTGGGCTGCCGCCAAGCCCGCCATGCTCCGGGTCGCCCGGCACGGGTTCGTGCCGCTGGCCTACCTGTTCCTGGACGCTAAGGGCTCCGGCGGCGCCCAGGCAGAGTTCTTCGCGAAGCATGCGGGGAGCTTGTCCGGATTTGGCATTGTCGTGGACTTCGAGCGCGCGCCGGACGGCAGCCCGAGCCATGCCCAGGCCGTGGACGCCACCCGGGAGCTGCGGAAGCTGTACCCGCGGCACCCGGTCGGCGGTTACGCCCCGCACTGGTTCACCGACAGCCAGTCCCTGACGTTCTGCGACTGGCTGTGGGCCAGCGAGTACGTCCTGGGCTCGGGTGACCCTGCGGCCCTCTACTCCCGGGTGCCGGCCTCCTGGTGGGCGCCCTACGGCGGCCGGACCCCGCTGCTGCTCCAGTTCACCGACAAGGCCTCGATTGCCGGGATCTCCGGCGCCGTGGACTGCTCTGCCTTCCACGGGCCGGAGGGCCAGCTCGCGGCCCGGGTGCTCCCGGACGCCCTCAAGGCCGACAGGCAGGGAGATGACGACATGCACATCACGCTGGTCCCCGGACAGCCCCCGGTCAGCATCCCGGTGTGGGCCGGGGCGGCCGACTACAAGGAGCCGCCGGCCTACAAGTACTGCGCGCTGGACCTGGCCGGTCAGTCCGGCGCCGTGGTGCACGTGGTCCTGCACGATCACGCGCACGGCGCGCAGGTCATCACCCGCGCTCTCACGACCGGTAAGTCCGAGCACATTGTGCCCGACCACGGCTGGTCCTCGGTATCGACGGTGGATGTCAAGCGGACCGACACCCGGTCCTCGGTTGGCGCCAGCGCCGTCTTCCGGACCTGGTAACCCGACCCCCAACCCCAGAAGGATCAGGAGGTGCCCCATGAGCGACCCGCAGACCCCGGAGCGGGCCCAGCGCGAGTGCGATGGCTGCCACGAGACCGATGACCAGCCGCACCACCAGGTAGTGGTGCCGGCTGAGAACGGCCTGGTGATGGTCAGCCGCCACTTCCGCTGCTGCGCTCAGGCCGGGTGCCCCGACGGAACCTGCCTAACGATCCTGAACGGGAGCCCGGCCAGTGTCTAGCCTCGACCAGACGTTCTCGAACAAGCTGCTGGACGCCAGCGTCGGCGGCTCCTTCACCGCGCCGACCACGCCCATCACCTGCCGGCTGATGACGGCGAACGGCACCAATACCTCCAACGGCACCGAGCTGGCGACCAGCGGCGGGTACACCTCGGGGACCGGCGCGCCCCAGGTCACCTTCGCCGCGGCCTCGGCCGGCTCGAAGGCCTCCAACGTGGCAGTCACGGTGACCAACATGCCGGCCACCACGGTCAATGGCATCGAGCTGTGGGACTCTGCGGGAACGCCCGTCCGGCTGTGGTGGGGCGCGCTCACCGCGGCGAAGACCACCAACGCGGGCGATACCTTCACCATCGCCTCGGGATCGCTCACCCTGGCGGCCTGAGGTGGCGGACCCGGCTGTCCTGACCTACCCGGTCGCGACCGCCGCCGACCAGTACAGCGGCGGCGGCGCGATCGATGCCACGACCAAGCAGTTCGTGCCGGTCCAGGGGGTGGTCACGCTGGCTGATGCTGCCGACGCCACCCGGGACCCGGGTAACCAGGCCGAGTGCCAGCTGGCCGACGGGACCGATCAGGGCTTCACCGACACGACTTACGCGCTGACGGCGGACCAGGTCCAGGCCGGGAGCCTGATGGGGGCCTGATGGCCATGGTGAGCGCGAGCGCGGCGCTGGCAGCCGTCCCGGCGCTGTCGGCTTCCGTGCTAACGCAGCGGATTATCATCACGCCCGGTAACTTTGCGCCTGGCGGCCTGGGTGTCTACGGCCCGCTCGCTACTGACTCCTGGGTCCAGGCTCCCGGCCTGTCCGACGGGGTTTATGACACCTGACCGCAATCCCGCCAGCGAACCCGGAGGACCTGACCATGAGCACCGGAGACAACGCCCAGCCGACCGGCCCGGCCGGCACCGCGGTCCAGCCCGTCATCCATGACCCCGCACTTCCCGCCTTCGAGGAGACCGACGGCGGCTATCACAAGGGGCAGGTGGATGATTTCATCCACCGGCTGCTGTCACGGCTCCGGCAGCTGGAGCAGCATGTCGGACACGAGGCCGGGACGATCCTGAAGACGGCCGCCCGCTCTCCCGAGGCCCCCAAGCTGGTCTCGGACCTGATGAAGCTGGCCGCTGCCGAGGTCACCCAGAACCAGGCGGCGGCTGAGGCCGAGGTGGCCCAGGTCCTGGCTGACGCCCGGATTGAGGCTGAGCAGATCCTCCAGGCCGCCAGGGACGAGTCCGACCGGGTGGCGGCCGGGGCCCGCGAGCAGTCCGAGACGGTGCTGACCGGCGCCCGGGCTGAGGCCCGGCGGATGACCAGCGAGGCCGCCGCGCACTCCGCCGCGGTCAGCGAGGGAGCCGCGCAGCGGCTTCAGGTCATGATCGAGCAGCACGAGGCGGCCCGCCATCACCTGGCTCAGGTGCACGAGGTGACGGGTCGGCTGCTGTCGGCCGACGCCGAGCGCGGTGGCCTGGATGCCGAGGCTCAGCGGGCCCTGACGGCCGCCGGGCAGCCGCCCCTGCCACTGCCTGCCGGCACGCCTGAAGAGGCCCCGGAGGCCCCTCAGGATGCCGGCGAGGCACCGGCTAAGGCCTAGGCGGCGGTGCCCGGGTCGGTCTGCCGCGCCGGGTCCGGCCCGATCCGCCACAGGCCGAACCTGGCCTGGTGCACGTAGTCCTTCTCGGCATCCTTGGCCAGCCACCGCTGGATGGTTTCCCGGGCGACCGGCAGGCCATCCTCCTCCAGCTTGTACCCCAGGGTCTTGGGGGTGGCTCCCGTCACGCCCCGGGCGGCCAGGATCTCGCGCATCCGGACCCGGGCCGGATGGGTGTCCTTCTCCGGATCACTCATCCCGCCGCCGGTCATGATGTCCTCGAAGCTGTCGGTCTCCACCGCGGCGGTGATGACGGGGGCCGCCCGGGTCAGCAGGCCCTCGTCCCGGGCGCGCTCCCACCGCCGGGCGTAGTCCTCTCCCATGCCCTGAGCGGTCATCAGGTCCATCTTCGGGCGCATCCGGCCGATCTCGATGGCCGACTTACGGACCGGGCACTCCGGCACGCAGCCGTCCTCGCACAGGCTCTGCTCGGTCTCGCTGTCGGGATCCAGCGGGTGATCGTGGTGGAAGAACTTCACCATCGGGGTGGAGGTGCGGCCCTGCTGGATGACCCCGGCGCCCCTGATGCTCCGGGCTGCCGCGGCCCGCTTCTGCGCGGCCCGGTCATCGGTCAGCAGGTACCGGGCCTCGGCCTCGTCGGCCACGCCCAGCAGGATCTTCAGGTCGCACTGGGACTTCATGTCATTGGAGCCGGCCATCGAGTTGGTGCCCCGCTGGGTGGCCCAGATGCTGCTGCATGCCTCGGACCGGCCCATCTGGATGACAGAGACGGCCTTGGCCAGGAAGTCGAAGTTGGTCGTGGCTCCCTCGGCCAGGTCACCGCGGCGGCCCCGCTCGGGGCTGAACAGCACGGCCATCTCATCGGTCAGCAGGATGATCTGCGGCATCGAGGCCTTCGGATTGATCTTGGAACCGCCCTTGCCGGACCGGGACCTGGTATCGATGGCCGCGATGAAGCAGTTCATCATCAGCGCGGCCTCCTCCCTGGTGGTAGCCACCCAGTCGAAGACGGGGCTGTCGGCCTCTTCGTTGATCCAGGGCTGGATCCAGGGCCGGGCGAACCGGCCGCCCTTCATGTCGATGGCCCAGATGATGGTGTCCACGCACCGGCCGGTCTGGCCGATGAGAACGTTCAGCAGGTTGGACTTGCCGGCGCCCGTCATGCCGACGATGTAGCCGTGAATCTCGCGCATCTTGATCGTGGCGACCGGGCCGGTCTCCAGCATGCCGACCGGGATCGGCTTGGTGATGGTCCGCGCGTAGTACTGCTTGGTCAGCGAGACCGAATCGGCCAGCGAGTCCGTCTCCCGCAGCCGGACGACAGCCTCCCCGGAGTGCGAGCCGTGCTCGAAGTCCACCGAGTTCGGCTGGAGGTGGAAGATCACTTCCATTGGCTGGGCGGCCTCCTCCAGCCGGCGCAGGGTTACCTGGCCGGTGCGGGGGAGGGTGATCCGGGCCACCCGGTTGCCGCGCTCCCGGGCGACTTCCTCGGTCACCACCCCGGTGAAGCCGAGTTCGGACCACATGTGATCCCACTGCTCCAGCTCCCGCTGGCGCGCTGCCTCAGCATCGTCCGGCGCGGCCTCCAGGGCAGCAGGCTTCGGCTGACGCCGCAGGGTCGCGCCGATGATCAGCGCGCCGGCCGGGACCAGGATCAGCAGGCCGATGAGCCAGGCGACCACGACCACAGCGTGCCATATGCCGCGGTCCCCGGCCCAGGCGCTCCAGCCGGCGAGCCATCCGCCGAGCGCCAGGACCCATGTGCCGGCCGCGCCGGATTCCATGAGCACTCCGGCCGTGATCGCGCCGACAATGGCGATGGCGCACCAGATGATGGCCGGAGCCCAGCCGGGGATTTGCAGCTGCGGGCCGAGCGCGATGGCCGCGAATGCCGTCAGGGCAGCCACGCCGCTCCACTCGGCTACGTGCTCCCACACCCTGGCGTGGTCTGGGGTAGTCACCTCGGGCTCCTCAGGTAGTGATCAGTCGTTCCTATGGGTAACACTGAAAATATCAGTTTCATTGCTAGTGATCACCGATCGCGGTCCCGTCCAAACAGGATCACTGTGATCCGGGCCCGGAATCCTGGCAAGGAACCTTGTTCGAGACAGGTCACAGTCACTGGATCACTCTCCGATCACACTTTCGAGGGTTCCCAGGTCAGGGGCTGTGACTGTGACCGAGGCAGGGCCCTGACCCCGGAAAACCCGGGGTCCGGCGGTGCGACCTTGGACGAATATAGGTTTTCTTGATAATGTGATGGTGCTGAGGACACGACACGAGGAGAAGATGATCATGGTGAGCAAGGGCGCGGTGAACTCTGAGATCGCCGCTGAGCTGCTGGAGGACCTGGTAATCCAGCCTTCCGGGCGGTTTGCCGCCTGGGTTCGCACCGCCGGCTTCCGCCACGGGATGAGCGCCGTCCTGACCGCCGTTCCCATCATCGCGGTCAACATCGTCGCCTTCATCGGCCAGTACGCCTACCTGCGGGATCACCTGCCGGTAGCGCACGGATGGATCGTGCTGGTTGCGCTGACCCTGGAGTCGATCGCCGTCGGCCTGGCCTATCAGGCTCACCTGGCCCAGGTCTCGAACGACGCCACGGCCCGCATCCGCGGTGCCTCCTATCTCCTGGCCCTGGTCATCGGGGGCATGAACTACAGCCACTTCGCTGACCACTGGCGGCCGACCGTTGCCGCGCTTACCTTCGGCCTGATGTCCTCGATCTCCCCGTGGCTGTGGGCCACGCACTCTCGCCGGGTCAGCCGCGACAAGCTGATGGCCCAGGGCCTGATCGAGCCGCACGCGGTGCGCCTGGGCACTACCCGCGCCGCCTGGCACCCGGTTGGCTGGGTCCGGGTCATGCGCCGTGCCACCTGGCTCGGCACGACCAGCCCGCAGGAGGCCATCGACGACTACATGGAGCACGGCCCGGTGCAGATCCGTGCCGCGCGCCAGGACGCCGCGCCGCGCCAGCCGCGCCAGGGCAACCGCGCCGCGCCGCCCCCGGCCGTGCCAGTGGCGCAGGAGCCCGCGCCGGAGGTGGCGCGCCAGGCCGCGCCGGCCATCGAGGCTGCCGCCGTGCCAGTCCCGCGCCAGGCGCCCGCCCGCCCCGCCCCTGCCGGCGCGCCAGTGACCCCGCCCGCCGTGCACCACGCCGAGGCGCACCTGGCCGCTGAGTCCCGGATTCCCGAGGGCGTCTCCGATGAGCGCGTCCAGGAGGCCGAGGAGTGGCTGGCCGGACTGCCCGTCGATGAGCTGCCGGCCGGCCGGGCGGTCGCCCGGTTCCTGTCCGAGTCCTCGGATCAGCGCCGGCTGGCTGGCCGCCTGCTGACCGCCCGCCGGGCGGCCGAGTCCCAGAAGCCCGCAAGTCGTCCCGTGGCCGTCCCGGCCGCGGGCAACGGGCACGGTGGCGAGCTGATCGCCACGCCCCGCCAGTTCATCCCTGGAGGTGTCGCAGTTGGCTGAGGAAGCCACCCCGGAGACCACCGCGCCGCGCCGGCCACGCCGGCGGCGCGGGGTCATGCTTCTCCTGCTGCTGGCCATCGGAGGGGCCGCCCTGGCACATGCAGCCGGCGGCGGCATGGCTGTCATCATCATCATTGCCGTGATCATCGCGGTCCTCGGGCTGCTGATCCTGCGCTTCTATCCGCACCTGCGGCGGCACTTCGCGCCGTTCGGACCGCGCCGCCGCGGGATGCGGCGGCAGCGCACGACCCGGACCATCACCCGCGGGCAGAAGGGCGGCCAGCGCCGCGGCCTGCCCGGGCTCGGCCGTGGACGCACCGCCGGAGGTGGCCGGGCCGGAGGGGGCCTGCTCGGCCGCAAGGGACGGTCAGGAGGCGCCGCCGGCGGCCGGAAGGGCACTAGCGGCGGAGGGTCCGGCCGTAAGGGCCTGGCACGCCTGAATCCCTTCGGCCGCAAGGGCGCCGGCGGTGCCGGGTCCCGGTCTGGCCGTCACCGCGGCGGCCCGCCCGCGGTACCAGGTGCCCGCGGCCGGCGCACTCTGCGGCACCCGTTCGGCGGCGGACGGCGCGGCCGTGCCGTCCCCGGTAGTGCAGCGAGCCCGCGCCAGGCCCGGCGCCAGGCCCGGCGCGCCGCCCGGATGACGGCCTCGGGCCAGCCCGGGCGGCGCAGCGCGCTCGGGCGGCGCGGCGGCGCGGTTCCCGGGTTCCCGGGCGGGCGGCCGAGCATGTTCCGGCCGGGCCAGCGGCGCCAGTACCGGCGCGCGCAGAAGTCCCAGGCGCGCCAGGCCCGGGCCGCACGCCAGCAGGCAGCGGCCCAGCAGCCCGCGCCGGCGAACGCCGTCGGCCGCCGGCGGCTGCGGCGCACCCGGGCCTTCGGCCGGTTCCTGCGCAACCCGACCGCCGCCGGGCGGCAGCGTACCCAGGCGAGGAAGCTCCGCCGGCAGAACCGGAAGAACGCGAAGGCCGGCGGCCGGCAGGACCGCAAGGATGCCCGGCTGATGGCGGCCGAGGCGCGCCGGAACCAGCGCAACGCGCAGCGGGCGGCAGCGGGCGGCCGGTGGCGTCATGCGCGCCGCCTGAGCCGCCAGGGCATCGCCTGGGGACGCGCGCAGTCCCGCCGGGGAGTGCGGTATGCCGCTCCCCGCGTGCGCTCGGGCGCCCGCCGCGCCTGGGGCGCTGTGCAGCCCCTGGCGGTGTACTCGCGGTTCTCGAACTGGCGGGCTACGCGCGCCCCGCTGCGGTCCCGTGCGGCAGCCTGGGCAGCGGGTGGCTCCATCCTGGCAGGTTCCTTGCTATTCTGGAGACGGCGCCGCAGTGCCCGCCAGGCGGGTCCGGCCTACGTGGTCCGGCCCCCGTCCCGGCGCGCTGACCCCGAGGACGGCCGGATGCCGGCCCCGGCAGCATCCGCTACCCGGCGTCCTGAGACCGTCCCGTACCGCACCCCGGCGGAGCGGGCACCACTAGGAGGAGGAGGATCCATGGCCTCGCCTATCACCCGGGCCGCCGAGGATTTCAGCAAGGCGGTCAGCACCTGGCAGCCCGAGGGCCCCGGCGACATGATCGGGACCTTCGACGGCATGCCGGAGTCCATGAGGGAGATGACCTCGGGAGTTGCCGGGATCGTCGCCACCATGCAGGACGGCATGCCCACCAACCCCGCCACCAAGGCCGCGGCTGATGAGTTCCTGAAGATGATGTCGGGCCTGGAGCCCGCGGCCCAGGAGCTGGCGGACATGTTCCGCCGGGATCACCAGACCGAGATCGACCGGGTCGAGAACCCCCGCCCGAACGAGGAGCTGTGGGACGTGGCCCGCGAGCAGTAGTCCCGGCTGACCTGAGGGCCCGGCGGCCACCAGCCCGCCGGGCCCTCTCTCGTGTCCTGGCCGACCCGGTATACCGGTTGTGCAATACAGCTTTTCTTGCTAAGATGGTCCTATGACGAGCACGAGGAACAGCAAGACCGACCGGCGGGCCGAGATCACCCAGAAGCTGTCTGACGGCATTTCCGCCCTGGTGACCACGGGCGCCTGGCAGGCCTACCTGGATGTGCAGGCCCGGTTCCGCACCTACAGCTTCGGCAACACGATGCTGATCATGGCCCAGTGCCCGCACGCCACCCGGGTCATGAGCTACGGCAAGAAGGACGGGTCCACCGGATGGCTGTCCCTGGGGCGCAACGTGATCAAGGGCGAGCGGGCCATCTGGATCTGGGCCCCGGCCACCCGCAAGACCGAGGACGAGGAGACCGGAGAGGTCAAGCGCTCCACGTTCTTCGTCCCGGTCCCGGTCTTTGATGTCTCCCAGACTGAGGGCGCCGAGCTGCCCGAGCCCGTGAAGCGGCTGACGGGCGAGGCGCCCGCCGGGCTGCTGGACCGGGTCGTGGCCTTCATCGAGAGCCAGGGCTTCTCGGTCGCCTTCGTCCCGTTCATTGATCACCCCGCCTCGCAGGTCAACGGCCGTACCTCCTGGGCCGGCAAGTCGGTGCTGATCGCGACCGATGGCCGGGACACGATGGCACAGTTCAAGACCGCGCTGCACGAGGCCGCGCATGTCCTGATGCACGAGGGAGAGGGCAGCAACGGCCGGAACGAGCTGGAGGCCGAGTCCGTCGCCTACATCGCCGCCGCCACCCTGGGCGCCGACACCAGCGGCTACAGCTTCGGTTATGTCCTGGGCTGGATGCAGGGTGACCCCGAGGCCGCCCGCAAGATGATCAGGACCTGCGGTACCCGCATCCAGCAGGCTGCCCGCCGGATCACTGACGAGCTGCCGGAGCTGACCTCCGCGGAGGTGGCAGCGTGAGGATCATCGCGCGGCCGGCCCGGGGCGCCCGGGAGTTCAGGTCATGACCGCCGTCCTGCTGGAGCCGGTGCCCTGCCTTCGGGGGCTCGACCCGGCCGCGATCGATCTGGCCGACCCGCGCGGCATCATCTACCTGCTGCACCTGGACCGGGGCCTGCTGTACGCCAAGGGTCAGCCGGTCCGGGCGTACGAGGCCGGCGAGATCACCAGCGGCACGGTCTTCCGGCACTACATCGGGTGGTGCCATGAGGGCCGCCTGGTACAGCGCATGATCGACCACCGGACTGGCGCCCAGGGCGCGAAGTTCCTGAAGCGGGCCCGGCGGCTGGGCGTCACCTGGCACCTGGCCCGGGTCTGGGCCGGTGATCGCCGCGAGGAGCGCCGGATCAAGACCATGGGCAGCGCCCGGCGCGGCTGCCCCTCGTGCGGGATCATCCCCCGGTCCGAGGCGCTGCGCGCCCGCGGCCGGTTTGCCCGGAGGGAGACCATCATGCTGACCATCCACGGAAGCACCGTCCGCCGCAACGGCGGAGCCATAGTGGCCCGGCTGAGCTGGGGCGAGGCGCAGCTGAGCCTGGTCACCGTTACCCGTCCCGGCGGCACTGTCATCGGCCGCCTGGTGCGCGATCACGCGCAGCTCTACACCGCGATGACCGCGGCCCACCAGGCGGCGCCCACCCCCAGCGACCAGATCGTGCCCGGCGCCGTCCAGGTGACGGCCGAGGCCGCGATCGAGGCCCTGCTGGACCTAGCGGACCGGCCATGACCCCCGAGCCCGGGGAGGCCCTGACCGCGATTTCCGACCCTCAGATGGAGGAGCTGATCCAGCGCGATAGCCGGGTCAGGCGCCTGCCGAAGTGGGCCCGGGAGCTGATGGTCGATCTGATCGACGAGCGCGAGGAGGCTTGCTATGAGGCCCAGGGCGATCAGGCATCCCGGACGGCCCGGGCCGATCTCCGGGGCATCTGGATGGACGTGGCCGCCCGCCGGGCCCGCCGGGGCGATACAGATGGCTGGCTCACCGCCATGCGGGCTGTCCAGATCCTGGGAACCTGGCCCAGATCCTGAGGAGGAGACATGAGCAACCTGACCGATGGTGATCTGCCCGGTGTCCTCGAACTCGATCCGGCTGGCCTGGCGCGATGAGGATCAGAGGCCCCGGTAGCTTGACCAGATACAGGTTTTCTTGCTAACCTAGTGCCACACAGGCACCAACGCCGACACGAGAGGAACCGACATGACCGCGACGACCGAGAGTGCTCGTGGCACTGCCCTGGAGCAGGTAGCCACCGGCACCCTGGCGATGGTGGAGCCGGGCAAGTCCTGGACCGTGGCCGCCCTGCTGGACACCCTGGCAGGACCCGCGGCCCCGCTGCCCGAGGCCGGGAAGTTCCCGGACCCCGCCAAGCCGGTCAGCTGCACGGACGAGATCAGGGCGGCCCTGACGAGCCTGCCGAAGATCTTCGGGAAGGTCCACGCCGTCACCCGGCGCGTCCTGACCGAGGATGAGCTGGCCGAGGTCACCCGGGAGCACCGGGCGATCGACGCCGTCACCAAGCCGCTGGGCAAGCGCGCGGACGAGATCGCGGAGATGGTCCGCATGCACATGGACGTGGCCGCCGAGAGTGACGGCACGGCCCTGTCGGCCGCGCAGCAGCGCGGCGGTGCCATCCTCCGGCCCGCTACCCAGCGGGTGCCCGCGGGCGTGGCCGCCGGCCACTACCTGCTGGCCCGCCCGGAGAGCCCTTACGAGACCGAGGTCAGGGGCTTCGAGCAGAAGTGGCAGCAGCGCTTCACCTCGGGCAAGGTCACCAAGAGCCAGGCCCGGCTGGAGGACCTGCTGGCTGACGGCACGATCACCCGGGCCGAGTACCTGTCCTTCACCCGGGAGACCCGGGTGCTGGATGACGAGAAGATCGCAGCCGCGATCCGGAGGGAGCCGGGCCGGAGCCTCCAGATCCTGGGGGCGATCACCGAGCGCAGTGCCGCCGGCGCCTCGCTGTACCCGCCGAAGAAGTAGCACCCCATGTCGCGCGGGGCCCCGGGGAGAGGACCCCGGGGCCCCGCGCATGAGCCGAGGAAGGCCCGCCATGAGCACGCCCGATTATGTCCCCATCGTCACGAAGGACCAGATCCTGAAACACGACTGGGGTCGCAGGGCCGTGCCGGCCTACAGCGTCCATGAGGTCGCCAAGCTGGTATTCGCCAAGTCGGCGTCCTGGCTGCGCCTGAAGCTGTCCGAGCAGCCCGGCCGCCCGGAGACCTCGTTCGTGGGCCCTGACGGCAAGGCCATGCAGTTCCGGCGCAAGGACCCGGCCAACCCGATGTCGGGGCGCGTCTTCCTGCTGTCCGACATCGAGCCGATGGCCCGCAGCCTGGCTTCCTTCGGGGACATCGACGGGCCGCGGCTGAACCTGATCCTGCGATTCGTGGTCCTCCAGGCCGAGCTGTTCGAGCTGTTCCCGGAGCAGGAGGACTGAGAAGCCGTGAGCGCCATGGCGACCGCCGAGAGAGCACCAGGGCAGCCTGACCCCGCCCTGGTGCTCCCGGCCGCGCACGCGCCCGCTCAGGACCGCGCGGACGGTCCTGAGCCTACGGGCTGCCGGCCGTTCCTGGTCGTCGATGGCACTGGCCTGATGGTTCGCTGCCAGCGGGCCGCCCGGCACCTCAGGCTGGCCGCCTCGGACGGGGCTCCCACCGGGGCCCTGATGATGTTCATTACCTCGCTGGCCCGCCAGATCCGCCAGCATGACCCATCCCGCGCCCTGGTCTGCTGGGACGCCCCCGGGTCCGCGGACTGGCGCCGGTCGCTGTGGGCGGGCTACAAGGGCGGCCGGGCTCCCGTGCCCGGCTTCGGCAGCCTGGTTCCGACCCTGCTGGACCGCCTGATTGAGTTCTGCGCCGCCGCGGGCATCCGCCAGGCCGGCCTGGCCGGCTTCGAGGCCGACGACCTCATGGCCAGCGCCGTGCGCGCGTCCTGGGGACAGCTGCCCGGCCAGCCGGTGATCGTCTGCTCTGACGACAAGGACCTGGACCAGCTGACCTGGTGGGACAACGTGAGCGTCTGCCGATTTGACGGCCCGGTGCGCTGGGGCCGTCCTGAAGTCCAGCGCGCCTGGGCCGCGGATGCCTCGGACCTGTCCAAGCTGCGTGCCCTGGCAGGCGATCCGAGCGACGGGATCCCCGGCCTGCCCGGCATCGGCTTGGTGCGAGCACGGAAGATGCTGGCCGCCAATGGCTGGCGCTGGCCCCTCGGGCCAGGCGCAATACCCGATCCTGAAGATCGTGAAATGGTTGTAAAGTGGCGAGACATCATGGACCTGGTCTTTCCCCTGAGGACCCCGGAACGGATGGTAGGTAACCCGAACTACCTGGAGGTGGACCTTTCGTGCAGATGGCACGGAGAGGCTGCTCCGGGGCTGGTTTCGTTCCTGGAGCAGTACGAGCTGACCAGCGTGATCAGGCGCCTGGAGAGAGGAGGGCTCTGGAGCGCCAGGTCTTAGCTTGACCACTGCCGGCAGCTGGTTCTAGCCTCAACGGACGGACTGTCGCCTGAGGGCCGAGAATGGCAGTCCGAGCAGGTCAACGTCCCTTCGATCCTCAACACGGAAGGTGGACGCCCGTGTCTTTGGCATCCCCTCTTGCGGTCATCACGCCCCCGGATACCGAACCGTCAGTGACCAGGGAGTCACTGGGCGAGTTCATCCTCTCGGAGATCATCCGGTGTTCCGGTGAGCAGCTCTACTGCCCGGCTCAGGAGCAGATCCTGGACGGTTTCTGGAGCCGGTTCGGCGTGACCGGAATGGACATCGCACGGCGCGCATTCGGCGTGCATAACGGCGTGTGGCGGAATGCTCCCGTCACCATCAGGCGATTCTCTGAATCGAGCGACCCTTACTTCGCTATTCCGCTTCAGGCGGAGTCAGGGGACGCCGGGAACGACACTAGGTAGAGGGGAGGGAACCTTGACCGCATATGGCGGACCCCCTGCACATGCTGAGGATGCAGGGGGCCTGAACGCGAGTGACACGACAGCCAGCGAACGTTCCGCTCCTCAGGCTACCGGGGCCCCTGACCAGCCGCAACAGCCGGTTAATCCTTCCCGGGGGCTGCTGAGCCCGGCCGAGGAGGAGCGCCGCGCCATGCTGCGCACGGCGGCTACGTCCTATGCCAGCAAGGGCTGGCGGGTGATCCCGGTCCGGTGGATTACCGAGGGCGGTTTCTGCTCCTGCCACCGGGGCGCGGAATGCCCGAGCCCCGGCAAGCATCCGGTGCATGATGAGTGGCCGGAGGTTGCCTCCGCCGACTTCGATACCGTGGCCGACTGGTGGCGGCCCGAGCCGAGGATGCCGGCGATCGAGTGGTATCCCTGGGCCAACGTCGGGATCGTCACCGGATGGCGCTCGGGCATCTTTGTCCTGGACGTGGACACCTACGCCGCCGGCGCCCAGACCCTGGGGGCCTATGAGCGGCGGCATGGCGACATGCCCGAGACCCGGGTGCACCAGACCGGCCGCGGCGGCCAGCACTTCTTCTTCACTCACCCGGGCTTCGAGATCCGCAACTCGGCCCGGCGCGTGCTCGGCGCCGGCCTGGACATCCGCGGTGAGGACGGCTTCGTGGTCGCGCCGCCGTCCCGCAGCCTGGGCGGCGATTACGAGCTGAACCCGGCGCATGACATCGCCCCGGCCGGGGCCCCGGGCTGGCTGCTGGACATCCTGCGGCGCCATGATCAGGAGCAGACCGGGTCCGTGATCTCCGGCGAGCCCCCGAGGGCTGCCAACGGCCAGGTCCGCCGCTATGTCGAGGCTGCCCTGGAGGCCGAGACCAAGCGGATGCGTGATGCCGTGCCCGGCGAGCGCAATGACACGCTGAATCAGTGCGCGTTCAGCCTGGGCACCCTGGGCGGCGCCGCCATCCTGGCCGAGGAGGATGCCTGGACCGCGCTGCGCGATGCGGCGATGGCGGCCGGCCTCACCGAGGGCGAGGCCCGGGGCACCTTCCTGTCCGGCTGGCGGGCCGGCGTCAACCGGCCCCGCGATGTCCAGTGGGGAGCCCTGCCGGGCGACTGGCCGCGCCGGGCCCGGACCGAGTTCGGCCTGGCCGACCGGATGGCTGATCACTGGGCCGACCGGATGCGCTGGTGCCCCCAGATGGGCACCTGGATGGTCTACACCGGAGGATGCTGGGCGCCCGGCAGCAAGGAAGAGGGTCTGTGGGGCGCCCAGACCATGCTGCGCATCCTGCCCGACACCGAGGCGCTGTCCTATGACGACGCGCCCCCGGTCGGGCAGGACGGCGTAGTGGGCACCTCGCCCCGGGATGACTTCCTGGAGTGGGTCGGCAAGCAGCAGACCCGTAAGGCCGTCACCGCGGCGGCTGAGCTGGCGAAGGGGCTTCCTCTTATGCAGATGAGCCAGGCGAGTTTCGACGGGGACCCGCTGAAGCTGAACGTCCGCAACGGCGTGGTGGACCTGTGCACAGGGGAGCTGATCCCGCACGATCCCGAGCAGCGGATGACCCTTCAGGTCGCCGCGAGCTACTACCCGGGCGAGCCGGCGCCGAAGTGGCAGGCGTTCCTGGCGAAGGTCCAGCCGGACCCGGATATGCGCGCCTACATCCAGCGGGTGGCGGGCTATGCGGCCACCGGGCTGACAACCGAGCAGGCGTTCTTCCTGATGCACGGCCGCGGGGCCAACGGAAAGTCGGTCTTCATCAATGCGCTCGCGCACATCCTGGGGACCTACGCCCAGACGATGCCGGTCGAGACCCTGATGGCCAGCTCAGTGGACGGCCGGATCCCCAACGACGTGGCCCGGATGATGGGCAAGCGGTTCCTCCAGGCCAGCGAGACCAAGGCCGGCAAGTCCCTGGATGAGCAGCGGCTGAAGCAGCTCACCGGAGGCGACACGGTCTCGGCCCGGTACATGCGCGGGGAGTGGTTCGACTTCCGGCCGGTCGGCAAGATGATGCTCACCACCAACCACCTGCCCCGGATGAGCGATGACGGCGCTACCTGGCGCCGCATTCACCTGATCACCTGGCGGGTGGTCATTCCGCCGGAGGAGCGTGACGGCTACCTCCAGGACACCCTGCTGCGCGAGGAGTCCGATGGCATCTTGTCCTGGATTGTCCAGGGCGCGCTGGCCTGGCAGGCCGAGGGGCTGAATCCGCCGAAGGCCATGTACGAGGCGCTGTCCCAGTACCAGGAGGATGAGGACATCGTCGCCCAGTTCATGGAAGACCGGCTGACCGAGGTCAAGCCGGTCCGGCGCGCCGCCGGCCGGAGCACCCGGGAGATCTACTCGGAGTTCCTGCGGTGGTGCAAGGACGAGGGCCACCCCGTTGTCAGCCAGAAGTGGCTGCACACCCGGCTGGCGAAGAAGTCCGATCCCTACCGGGGCGGCGGCTGGAGCGGGTTCCCCGGTCTCCAGGTCAAGGTGGATCCCGGCCTGGGAAGCGGTGACCGGCCAGGAAGTGCACGCCAGGAGGAATGACATGCAGGAAGTGCACATCAGGAGTAATGATGTGCACTTCGTGTGCACGTTATGTGCAGATCTGATTTTCGAATAGGTGGAGCTGGCCTGGGATGTGTGCACGTGTGCACGTGTCCTGGCCAGTTCTGCCCCGCTGGATTGCACGGAGGAGGAACCGGGCATGCAGCTCCGGCCGTTCGACCCCGAGCACGTCTGCCCCGCCTGCGGCATGCCCGGCGGCGCGCCGGAGCGTCACCGCCGCCCGGTGCTCATCGTGTTCGGCCGCGCCCCGCAGTATCCCTGCGGTGGCGAGGAGGGCCAGGACCTCGGGGATCACATGTGCGTGAAATGCAGCGCGTGCCAGCACAACTGGATGGAGACAGCGCCAGTGGAAACGGACAGCTGAGCCCTAGGCTGGACCATTACCGCAGACCGGAGGAATGGCATGGCAATTCGCAAGCACGGACAGGTGACCGGAGTGGTTACCGGGGTTGACCAGGACGGGATCAGCACCCAGGCAGCCCGGCAGGACTGGGATGACCGCGATGACCAGGCGCTGGCCGATGAGAACCTCCTGGCCGACGGCGGCCACGCTGCCGGGGACGATGACTGACCCCGACCGCTACCGCGATCCCAGCGGCGACCTGATCCTGGATGAGGTGCTGGGCGATAGATGTGCCCGGCACTACATCCGGATTCTCACCTCCTCCAGCGATCAGTTCGCCGCCATGCAGCTCGCGGCGGCCGTGGACGCACCGCCGGAGGAGGCAGGCACCGCCTGGTCCGCCTGGCAGGTACCAGATCCCGGCGGCCGGATCATCGACGGACTGTTCCTGCTGCGCGAGGGCACCGGCCCGGACGCGGCGGCATCGACTCAGTCGCTCCAGCCGTACCCGCCCGTGATCTGGGATGTGTGCGGCTACTACCGGCGGCTGGGCTTTGACTGGCGCGAGTTCCGCCAGGTCGGCCCGAAGCAGGTCCGGATGCGGTACCTGAGCCTGGACCCGCGGCAGGAGGACCATGACCTGTTCTACGCCGCGGACCAGCTGCTGGACCCGCTGATCCGGCGGGCCTATGACGCCCAGCCGCTCGGCGGCCTGTTCCTGGGTGACCGGGATGTGCGGCTGATGCTGGAGCGCCTGGCCGCCCGGGAGGCTGCCCGGCGGATCGCTGAGGCCCGGCGTTATGACCCGGACGGGGATGAGGAGCCGGCCCGCCAGCAGGACGTGCTGGCTGAGTGGGGCTTTGACAAGAGCGGGGTCAGCGCTGAGGAGGCTCGTGAGCGCCTGGCCTCCTCGGCCCTGGGCGCGACCCTGGAGAAGACCTGGGAGGGCGCCTGGAGCTGGTACGTGCTCGCGGAGCCCGGTCACCGGTCCGAGGCTCCCGGCGGGGTCCTGGAGGACTGGCAGCAGATGGTCGCATCGGCATTGTCGGCAGCAGGCGCTACGGTGCAGTTCTCGGTCGGCTACCGGCCCGGACGGAATGGCGCGCGGAGTTGGCACGATAGCAAGCAACCCTGTATATTCTTTATCGGAGACGAGCCCCCGTCCCGGTCGCTGGCCGATCAGGCCGTTCGGGAGTACCTGGGGCTCTAGCACGCACAGCAGTCACGCCAAGCAGTCACGCCAAGCAGCACGCCAAGCAGCACGCACGAGAGGAACGCGCATGCCACAGCTCATCACCGGGTCCGACGCGGCCAAGGCGATCGACGACCAGGCCAAGGCCGAGTGGGCAGCGTCCCGCGGGATCCGCCTGGGACAGCAGAAGTTCCCTGACGGCGAGGAGGTCTTCCTCCGGCCGTTCACCGATCACGACGCCTGGATCAGCATGGGGACGCACAATTACATCCCCACCAAGGCCCGGCCCGATGCCTGGCCGAGCACCTCCAACTGGCCCCCCTCGATGTGGGGGGTCTGCCAGAACCACCGGACCTTCCTGAACCGGGACGCGGACGATAACCCGATCCCGGGCGACTACGAGGAGGGATACGGGAACTGCTGGATCTGCGCCAACCTGAAGGGGCAGAAGTCCGGAAGGTTCGACAAGGACCTCGGCCGTCCCGAGCAGGTCATCTACGGGATCTGGGTGGTCCGCCAGCCCATCATGGAGGGCTCGAACCTCGTCGGCCTCAAGGACGACACGATCGAGATCAAGCTGCCGGACGGCACCACAGCGATGATCCCGCACCTGGTGCTGGTCGTCCAGAAGTGGAGCAACTTCTACGGCGCGGTGAAGACCGCCAGCTACCGGGATCAGACGGTCACGAACAAGGACTTCGTGATCGAGCGGAACAAGACCGATTACAAGATCTCGAACCTGGGCGCTGATGACAAGCACCACCCGGGCACCGACTCGTGGAAGGCCTACGAGGAGGCCCTGGCCCTGACCAAGTTCGACCTGGGCGCGTACCTGCTGGAGCACGCCACGCCGGACCACTACAAGCGGTGGTTCATCCCGGGCGAGGAGCCCGAGGGCGGCTACAACAGCGGCCGGTCCGACGACAGCGAGGAGTCCGGGAGCAGCAGCCAGGCTGCCGCGAACGGCAGCTCCGCCCCCTCCGCTCCCGTCGCCCCCGACGTGGACCCGGATGCCCTGGCTAAGTTCCGCGCGGACCTGGACAGCCGCAAGAAGTAGTTCCCCTGAGACCCGGGGTCCCGCCGGACGGCTGTCCTTCCGGCGGGGCCCCGGTTCCACCCTCCCTGCCGATTCCTCACCTCAGGGGCTGCGTTGACCTTCGTTCAGGTTCACAATCACACCGAGCACTCCCCGATGGACGGGCTGTCCACGGCGGAGGAGGCCGTCCGGCGCGCCGCTGAGGACGGCAGCCCGGCGCTGGCCATCACTGATCACGGCACCTGCGCCGGCCACTGGCAGCATCAGGCCGAGTGCGACAAGGCCGGCATTGTCCCGGTCTTCGGGCTGGAGGCCTACTTCCGTCCGGACCGGAGGATCCGTCCCGCGGCCGGGGATAAGGAGGGCCAGAAGAGCCTGGCCTACGGCGATCACCTGATTCTCCTGGCCCGCGATGATCAGGGCCTGCACGACATGTGGCTGGGCAACTCCGAGGCGCACCGGACCGGCTTCTACTTCCGGCCGCGCTGGGACTGGGACCTGCTGGAGGAGCGCGGGTCGCACCTGATCGCCACCACCTCGTGCCTGGGCGGCATCATCAGCAAGGACCTGCTGGCCGGGTTCGCCAGCTCGCAGCTCGATGACGTGCTGGCCCGCCTGGACCGGCTGAAGGCCCTCTTCCCGGGTCGCCTGTACCTGGAGATACAGGCCAACGAGCTGCCTGAGCAGAAGCGGCTGAACATGCTGCTGGCCGAGCTGGGCCCGGCCCTGGGCATCCCTCTGGTGGCCGCCTGCGATGCGCACTACCCGGCCGAGTCCGACGGCGCCCTGCACAAGCTGTGGATGATGTGCCAGACCGGCAAGCAGAATGAGGGCTACTGGAATTTCTCCCCGATGCTGTCCGAGCGGCGGACCCGCGAGGTGCTCGGCTACCTGGATCCCAGGGTGGTCGAGGAGGCTATCCGCAACACCGGGATCATCGCGGAGCAGTGCAGCGCCCGGATCGGCGGCCACTTCGACCCGCCGGTCTTCACCCGCGGCGGCACTGCCGATGATGACTCCCGGCGGCTGCTGGAGATGTGCTACCGGAACTGGGGCAAGGTCCCCGACACCAGCGACCGCCGCGACCGGCTGGCCCGCGAGTTCGACGTGGTCTCCTCCAAGGGCCTGGCCGGCTGCTACCTGATGGTCGAGGACCTGGTGACCTGGGTCCGCAGCCAGGGCATCCTGGTCGGGCCCGGCCGTGGCTCGGCCGCGGGCTCGCTGATGAGCTACCTGCTGGGCATCACCTCGATCGACCCGATCCCGGCCGGCCTGCTGTTCGAGCGCTTCCTGACCCCGGGCCGCGCGGCGCTGCCGGACTTCGACCTGGACTTCCCCAGCTCGAAGCGGACGATGATCCAGGACCATGTGGTGAGCCAGTACGGCGAGAGCAACGTGGTCCGCGTGGGCACCGTCATGCGCTACGGCGCCAAGGGCATCCTGAACAAGCTGTTCTCGGTGATGTCGGACCGCCTGCCGCCCGAGGCCATTGCCGACGGCAAGACGATCGCCAAGCTGATCGACGAGGCCGAGATCGGCACCGCGGGCCTGGGCCTGCCGTGGGATGAGATCGTCAGCGACCGGCAGATCGCGGAGTTCGCGGAGAAGTACTCCGGCCTGTTCGCCATCGCTCACGACCTGCACGGGCGGCTGTATTCCTACGGCAAGCACCCGGCCGGGCTGATCATCTCCCCGGAGCGCTCCCTGGAGGGCGTGCTGCCGATGCGGCTGGACACCGGCAGCAAGATGATGGTCAGCGAGTTCGGCTTCCGGGAGGCCGAGGAGCTGGGCCTGCTGAAGCTGGACTGCCTGACCATCCGCACCCTGGACTCTGTCCAGATGGCCATCGAGCTGGTCGAGAAGCGCACCGGGCGCCGCCTGGACCCTCGTGAGTGGGATGCCGAGCACGATGACCCGCAGGTATGGGACGAGATCGACACCGGCCGGAATCTCGGCACGTTCCAGATCGAGACCAGCCTGTGCGAGGACTACACCAGGCGCCACCGGCCCAGGACCATCGGGGACCTGGCGGACCTGACTACCTACATCCGGCCTGGCCCGCGCAACTCCGGGGCCACCGAGCACTACCTGGCCCGGCGGTCCGGGAGCGAGCCCGTCACCTACCCGCATCCGCTCCTGGAGGAGCACCTGGGACGCTCCTACGGCGTGCTGCTGTACCAGGAGGACATCCTGACCGCCTGCCGCGTCCTGGGCGGCTACAGCGATCTGGAGGCCGACGGGGTCCGCAAGATCCTCGGCAAGAAGCTGACCGAGAAGATCGAGGCCGCCGGCGAGGAGTTCATCCGGCGCTGCACCGAGCGGGGTCACGACAAGGACCAGGTGACCGACCTGTGGTCCGCGATGGCTGAGTTCGGCAAGTATGCCTTCAACCGGGCGCATGGCTACAGCTATGCCACGCTGAGCTACTGGACGGCCTGGATTAAGGTCCACTACCCGGTCGAGATGCTGACCGCGATCCTGTCCACGCTGAAGGACGGCCGCCGGATGGCTGAGTTCGCCACTGAGGCGCGCCGGCTGGGCATCCGGGTGCTGCCGCCGGACGCCCGGTTCAGCGGGTCCGGGTTCGAGGCAGAGGGAGTGAAGATCCGCTACGGGCTGTCCGCCATCCCGCAGGTAGGGCCGGCCGCGATCGCCAGCATCCGCGCGCACCAGCCCTACGGCTCCCTGGAGGACTTCCGGCGCGACAGCGGGGCTGATGCCGGGGTGCTGTACGCCCTGGCGAAGGCCGGCGCCCTGGACCCGCTGGTGCCCTCCCGGCGCGGCCTGGTCCGGACGCTGGAGGCCGATCGCGACGGTTCGGCATCCCAGTGCATCCACAAGGACCTGGCGGCGAGGGGCCCGGGCGGCCTGCCATGCACATTCGACTGGGCCGGCGAGCCTCCGCCCGCGCCGCGGATCAGCCCGAAGACCGGGAAGGCCCTGAAGGTCTACCCGAAGCCGGTCCCCAGGCGCTGCACGGTCGCCTGCCGGCATTACACCCCGCCGGAGGTCCGCGGCCTGGATGGCTGGCCTGAGTACACCCCGGCGGAGTTGTTCCGGGCCGAGCGCGAGACTTACGGCTGCTGGATGTCCGAGGCCCCGTTCGAGCAGCTGGACCAGTGGTCACCGGGGATGCGCGAGCAGTCCCGGCGGCTGGCCCTGGCCGTGAGTGATGCCGGCCCGGGCACCTACCCGCTGGCAGCTGTCTACGGCGGCCACCACACCGCGATTACCCGGAACCGGAACACGATGTGGTGGGTCACCCTGGTCACCGAGGCGGTCATCTTCGACATGGCCTGCTTCTCCCCGCGCCGCGATGAGGATCCCGACCTGCCCGCGGTACTGCGCACCCTGCGCGAGGGCCAGCTGATCGTGGCCGAGGTCACGAAGCGGCGTTACACCACGGCCGCCGGGGCGCTGCGCACCGGCTACGCGCTGGCTGATATCAGGACACTGCGATGACAGCGGACTACTGCGAGATGTCGGACCTGCCGAGGGACCAGTGCGGCCATTGCCGAACCGGGTCCAGGACGCTGGCTGACGCTGAATCCGATACAATGTTTCAAGCTAATACGGCACAGTTCGGCCCGTGGATTGAGGCCGCCTGGCCTGGCCGCTGCGCGGCCGACCGGCGGCACCTGATCGAGCCCGGGGACCAGATCAGGCCCGGGGACAGGGGCTGGCTGTGCGCCGACTGCGGACAGGAGGAGGCCTGATGGCCGGATCGAGGCAGCTGGCGAATTTCGCCGTCAAGATGCGCACTAAGCATGGCGAGACCCGGATCACGAACGAGCCCCCGCCGGTCATCGTGCCTACCGGATCACTGACCCTGGACTGGGCGACGGGTGTCGGCGGCTGGCAGCGCGGCCGGATCTACGAGCTGCTGGGGCCGAAGGACTCCAGCAAGTCCACCGTCGGCATCCGGGCGATGGCCATCCACCAGGCGCTGTACGGCGACCGGGGCGTGGCTTACCTGAACATGGAGCGCACCTTCAGCTCACTGTGGGCGCGCGGCCTGGGCCTGGACTGCACTGACGAGGCGCAGAAATCCGGCCGGTGGGCCCCGCTGGTGCCCCAGAACACCGAGGAGGCCAGTGACCTGGCCCGCGATTACGTGGGCAGCGGCCTGTACTCGATCCTGGTCGTGGACTCTGTCGGCTCCCTGGAGAGCGGCCGGGTGATGGCCAAGGATGCAGCCGCGGCGGCCGATGCGATGGGCCGCAACGCCAAGCTGATCACTCAGATGACCAAGGCCCTGGCCACGCTGGCCAGGGACGCGCAGTGCACTGTGCTGCTGATCAATCAGCCGCGGGCCAACCTGGGCGGCATGGGGGCTGACATCTCGGCCGGCCCGAAGGCCATGCAGCACGCCACCACGGCCAAGGTCGAGTTCCGCGCCCTGGGCGGCGCTGAGCACACCCGGACCCTGAAGCGCTACGAGGCGGACCAGGTGGTCGGCATCGAGATGCGGGCCAAGGTGACCCGGAGCAAGAACTTCCCGCCTGGCCGGGTGGCCGAGTACTACGTGCAGAACCAGGCCACCGAGGAGTACGGCCCGGCCGGGATCGACGTGACCACCGAGGTGGTCACCCTGGGCCCGAAGCTGGGCGCGATCGCGCAGAGCGGCAGCTACTACACCCTGCCGGATGGCGTCAAGCTGAACGGCAAGGATGCCGTGCGCAAGTACCTGCACGAGCACCCGGCCGCCCTGGACGAGATCCGGGCTGCCTGCGACTTCGCCGCCCCGACCCCGATCCTTCCCGACCTACAGGAGGCCTGACCCTGATGCCTGCTACTCCCCCGAGTCAGCGCATGGGCGAGCTGCACGAGATCCACCTGGCTGAGGTGTTCGCCGGCACCAAGACAAAGTCCAGCGGCAACCAGTGGTCCGATCCGGCTGACGGCAAGAACCACGCCGACCTGCCCTGGCCGTTCCGCTGGGACGGAAAGTCCACCAGGGGCAAGCAGGTCGCTGTCACCCTGGACATGATCACCAAGATCCGCGAGCAGGCGGGCACGCGGCTGCCCGCGCTGGGCCTGCGCTGGTACGGGAACGAGACCCTGACCGATGTCACCGAGGACTGGGTGGCAGTCCCGGCCGATGTCTTCGGGGACCTGCTGGACACCGCCCGCCGGGGTGCCGCCGGAGTGTCCGAGCTGAACTCGGCGCGCGCCGAGAGCGCCCGGCTGGCCGAGTACACCCGCGTCTGCGAGGACCGCATCGAGAGACTGACCGAGGAGCTGTCGCAGGCCCGGAGGGATCCGTACCTGCCCCGGCAGGTGCCCCCGCATATCCCGGCGCTCCCGTGGACGCTCATCGCTACCTCCGGAGGGATCATCTCGGCCATCCACTACGCCGCGGACGGGGCCATGTCCCCGGTTAGCGTGCAAGAGCTGAGGGTCGAGCACGGGGCAGGGCATGACTCCCGGCCACGGATCTTCCTGAACGGGATCAAGGCCGCCCGGGGATCTCTCTACCGGGACGGCCTGCTGGTGGCCCTGGCCTGGCAGGACCACCCGGAGCTGGAGATCGGCTGATGCCCACCCTCATGAGAGGCGTGGCCGACATGGCGGCCGAGGGCTGCCTGGTCAAGCCGGTCATGTACCAGTTCTTCCAGGACCCGGAAGTGGACTTCGAGTTCAACTTGCACCTGAAGCGCTCGGGCAACCGGGCTCCGGATGGCTGGTTTCACGCCAGCACTCACCCGCTGGCCACCCCGCGTGATCTGTACCTGTACCTGACGGCTCCCGAGAAACTGCCGCCCCGGCGGATGGACTACGCCGGCTGGATGGCCACCACGATGGGCACCGTCACCCACGGGGTGATCGAGGCCGCCCTGGACCGGATGGGCATCGCGGTACCGCTGCCCGGCGGTGACTGCCCCGCCTGCGGGAAGCCCTACCGGCCGAGGCGCGCCCGGCAGTCCGCCAGGTGGTGCATGGAGCATGGCGCCGCAGACGAGCGCACCAGGGCCCGCTGCCACCTGGACTCGATCCTGACCTTCGGCTCCCGGGGCATCTACGGGTTCGACTACAAGTCCATCCGGCCCTACGGGCTCAAGGGCGTGCGGGACATGGACGAGGACGCCTTCCGGGAGAAGTGGCCGGGTTACTGGGCCCAGATGCAGGAGTGCATGCGGCTGCGGCGGCTGGACCGCTACATCGTCTACTTCATGGAGCAGGGCACCCCCTGGGATACCCGCGAGTTCCACCTGGAGTTCGATGCTGCCTTCGCTGCCAAGACCGAGGCCAAGTACCTGGAGGTCCTGGACTGCGTGGCCCGCGGGGTGGAGATCCTCCGGTGACCCCGAATGACAGCCTGCGCGCCCAGCTCCGCGCCCGCCGGTCCCGGCCGGCACCGGATCAATGGCACTTCCCGGCCGTGACCGAGTTCCTGGCCTGCCAGCCGGTGCTGGCCTTCGACGCCACCCTGAGCCACACCGGCTGGCTGCTGCTGGAGGTCAGCAGCGGGCGCATCCACGTACTGCACCGCGGAATCATCAACCCGGTCACCGAGCGCCGCAGCTTCCTGGAGACCTGGGACAAGGCGACCTACCTGCGGGATGCCCTGACCGGCGTCTACACCACGGTGGCCGGCATCGGACGCTATGTCACGGCGGTCGAGGCACCCTCGGTCGGCGGCGGCCACCGGACCGAGTCCTCGCTGATCGCCGGCCTCCAGGTCTTCCAGTCCCGGCCGGGCGTGGTCCCGGTGCACGTGGCGCACATCTCGAAGCTGCTGCTGGGCGACGGCCAGGTGCGCAGCGAGGACCGCAAGCCGGCCATCCGGAGGGCCGTGAGCCAGCTGATCCCCGAGGCTGCCAGCCGCCGCTGGAACGAGCACCAGCGGGATGCCGCCGCGGTCGGCCTCACCCACCTTCACGATGAGCAGCAGCGCCGCCTGGCACTGGCCAGGGGGCAGTCATGAGCGACCGGGTGGACAGCAGGGACTGGACGGACGACGAGTGGATCCGGGTCCTGCGGGAGTTCTCTCCCGCGACAGATTTCGCGCTGGCCGAGGCCGCCGTGGCCCGCTGGCGAGCTGAGCAGAAGGAGGCCAGACATGAGTGATGCCCGGGACCAGATCGCCCGCGTCCTGAAGGAAGCCGATCAGGGCCTGGCGGTCCGGGAGGAGGCTCCCCTGGAGCCTGACCCGGCGCCGGACCGGACCAAGCGGTTCCTCTACACCAACTTCAGCCGGATGCGGACGCACTGGCCGCAGGAGGACCAGGTCCGGATCGACGAGCTTCAGCGCCAGGCCGACGAGATCGTCCGGGCCCAGTTCAAGGTTGCCTATGACGTGATCGACCACATCTACCGGGCGGTGCGCGAGCCCTCCTATGACTCCGTCACCAACAAGGTCCGGCTGGACAGCGCCGGCCGCCCGGTCTGGATCACCGACGAGTTCGGGAACCCCGTCGAGAACTGGTCCAATCTGGGCGAAGATCAGCGAAGCAATCTGCTCATGGCAATCACGGTCCACCTGTTCGAATGGGAGCAGATGTCATTTAAGACGTGGGCCGAGTCAATGTTCGCGAAGGCCGTCTGGGAGGACAGGTTCGCCACCGGTTTCCTGAACCCGCCCGGGGTGCAGATATCCGGGAAGCCCACCATCGACGACCGGACCCAGAGCGGTCACAAGGCCAGCATCGACGAGCGCTACTTTGCCATCTTCCAGGCAGCCCTCAGCAAGCGGGCCGAGGGCGTGGTGCGGAGCATGACCCGGCTGGCCAGGGTCCTGGAGCAAATGGGAAAGTAATCAATCCTGGCCTTTCCGGATTCACCTGGCGCGTCCTTGGCTCCGGCCCCGGGCGCGCCTTTACACTCCCTCCCTTCCATGCTCTATGCTGCGGCCAGGTATTCGACGCCCTGACTTTTCCGGGCCGTTTCTGGGAGGTGCGCCGTAGACCACCGTGTCCTGAGGGAGCTGTTCAGGAACCTCCAGGTCTTTGAGTCACTGTTCGAGACCGAGGGCATAGATGTCATAACCGGTCCGGACGGGACGATCTACGCGCTCTTTGATGTTCGCCGTCTTTACGACATGCGGGTGAGGATCCTCACCAGCGCGCGGGCCCGGGCCATCGAGACCTTCCTGTACCAGGACATGCGCGAGCAGGACGCTGCCGCGGCGATGGGACTGGAGCCGGATGCCCCTGTGGCCATCTGGGCGACCCAGGGCCTCCGGATGCTGGCGGCCCAGTGGGATGCATGGGACTTGCAGAGGAGTGGTAATGACAGCGGAGAGCGCCAGGCTCCGGCTGAGGCACGGAGTTTGCAGGGAGCTGGAAGACCAGGCTAACGAGCTGATCAGGGAGTCCCTGAAGGGCGTGACCAGCCGGACGGCCAAGTCCGACATCCTGACCGAGTGGAAGCAGCAGGACCGCTGGAACCATGAGGTCTACTCCGGCCTGGGCGTGGCCGACCCGGCCGTGCGCAGGGGCATCTTCGGCCGCGCCTGGAATCCGCGCCACCCGCACCTGAACAGCCGGGACGGGCACTATCCCGTCCGGCGCGCCCAGGACGGCATGGATACCTTCACGGGCGATGTCAGCTACGACAGCGATGGAGAATAGCGCGCCGGCTACCCGGCGGGTGGTCATCGGCGGCCGGGAGCACGACAAGCCGTGGTATCCCGACTGCGCGGCATGCCGCTCGCCATGGATGCTCAACATCGACTCGATGCTGGCCGAGGGATACTCGCTGCGGCTGATCCGCAAGCACCTGGCCAACCGCCACCCGGCCGTGCCGAGCGAGCCGGTGCTGCGCGCGCACATCCCGCACCTGGCCGAGCCGCACCGCAAGTCCCGGATGGCATTCGAGGAGGCCGCTGCTGCCCGCGGCGAGGACACTGCCTCCTCCAGCGCCAGCCTCTCCGACGCCCTGGACGAGCTGGTGCGCCAGGGCCACGAGGCACTGGTGCACGGGGAGCTGGATCTCCAGCCCCGCGACCTCACCCGGGCGATCCAGCTGAAGATCCAGCTGGATAAGTCCCGGGCTTCGGAAGGGGTAGAGGCATCTGCCTGGCAGACAGCCTTCATGGAGTTTTTCGAGATCGCGCGCAGGGTGCTGTCGCCGCAGCAGTGGGGAGTGTTCGTGGACGAGGTCTATGCCTCCCCCGCCATCCAGGCTGTCATGGCCGGCGAGCAGCCAGCGCTGGCATCAGGAGGGGCCCCGGAGTGACCATGCTTGATCTTTACGACCACGAGGTCATCGACATCCTGAAGGTCCAGGAGGCACTGCGCGAGCGAGCCGCCTCGGGCCGGCTCAACTACAACGCCTTCGAGAGAGAGATCCGCGACCGGTTCGCGAGGATCGGATTCATGGTGGACGTGAACTGGTACCGGTTCGGGCACGAGCGGCCGGACGGAACGGTCGAGGAGGCTGACGGCGCGGCCATGCCGGAGATCACCGTCACCGGCCGGGCCGATGCCGTGTTTGCCTTCGACCCGGACCGCCAGGTGCACGAGGCCACCCGCAACATCCTGGACCTGCCCGGGCAGACCGGCGTCATCAAGACCGACCCGGGCACCGTCCGGGACCTCCTGAAGAGCCAGAAGAGGCACGGCCATGGCCACGGGCACCACCGCTGACCGCGTGCACGGCCTGAGGCCGGACTCTCCGCTGAAGCTCGCCCGGACCTGGGAGTGGCGCAAGCCGCGGCGCGGTGACTTCTTCCGGACCTGCTCCTACTGCGGCTCGATCAGCCCCGAGGACCTGGCCGCTGAGGCCGCCGGAGCCGGACCGTGCCAGGTTTGCGGCCTGTCCGGGTGGGAGGCCTGCTTCCGGAGCCAGGTCCCGGCGTGGGCCGTGCACCTGACTGAGCAGCAGAGGGCCATCCTGACCGACGAGGAGCGCGCCTCGCTGGAAGGCAGGACTGCCCGTCATGCCTACAGCCCGGGCGGCTGGTGGGCGTCGTGGGCCGACCGCAAGTACGGCTGGCCGCACAAGTTCTATGTCGAGGGCCTGAAGCCGCGCGACCCGGGGATGCTGCACTGCATCAGCACGTCGAGCCACGATCCCCGCGAGGGCTCGTTCGGGACGATGGGCCTTCAGTGGCACCAGGTGAGGGACTGCCCGCGCAAGCTGCTGAAGGCCGCAAGGGCTGACGGCATGATGTACTCGGCGGAGAAGCCGGACATGTGGCTCGGGTTCGGCCCCCGGGCCAGCCTGCACGCCAAGTTCTACTCCGTCCACCTGGCTGATCCGCTGGTCAGCGATGAGGTGAAGGAGACGATCTCCCGGGTCAGCGGACTGGTCTTCGAGTTTACCGAGGACGGCCGGGTCGGCTGGAGGCTCTGGGCTCCGCCGGAGGCGGCTAGTGACCCCGCCTGAGCTACAGGAGTTCCTGGCCCGGATAGCCGGAACCCTGACCGGTGCCCCGAAGGCGGTCCTGCTGCGGTTCGAGGGCCGGCTGCACGAGGTGACCGGGGCCTCGGCCCAGGTCTGCCCGGACGGGGCCTACGTGGTCCTGGACGCGGGCCGGGACACCGGCCGGGTGCCCCTGGAGCTGCTGCCTGATGCTGCCCGGCGGCCCTGATGGCCATCAGCCGGTGGCAGGCGCCCGATACCGCGGCAGCCGGGCCGCTCGATGTCCTGTCCTGGTACTCCGGGCCGCCCGTGCCGGACCCGGTTACGTTCGTTATCAGCGAGGACTGGCTCGGCAAGCCCAACCTGTACCCGCGCCAGGTCACCCTGCTGAAGATCATCTTCCTGCGAGATGACCTGTTCACCGACTATGACCGGCAGGTCATCGACGAGTGGCAGCAGCGATTCCGCGAGACCAACCCCGACGCCGCGGAGAACAAGTTCTCGGCCCAGGCCAAGGGCCTCCAGCCGGACCTGTACCAGCGGATCGCCTACCTGAAGAAGCGCGGCTACAAGTGGTTCCCCGAGCTGATCATCGCGATCGGCCGCCGCGGCTCGAAGGGATATCTGTCGGCGCTGGCGATGAGCTACGTGCTGTGGAACTACATCGCCAAGGGCAACCCCCAGGAGTTCTACGGGATCGACCAGGAGAAGCCGCTGGCCTGCGCGGTGTTCGCCGGCAAGAAGGAGCAGGCCAAGGAGAACCTGTGGGGCGACCTCTACTCGGTGATCACCACCGCGCCCTGCTTCACGCCCTATATCTCCGAGCCCCAGGCGGAGTCGCTGACGCTGTACGCGCCGTATGACTTCGTCCGGATGCACAAGATGGCCCAGCGCGGGATCTCCTCGACCCGGGACATGGCCAGCTTCCGGGTGGTGCCCCGGGAGTCCACGCCGCTGGCCCCGCGCGGCCCGGCCGGGTGCATCCTGGCCTTCGACGAGGCGGCGCACGTCAAGAACGCCGGGGTGACGAGAGAGTTCGGGGTCGTGTACTCGGCGGCCAAGCCGTCCCTGGACCAGTTCGGCCAGGACGGGTTCATCGTGCTGCCCAGCTCGACCTGGGAGATGATCGGCAAGTTCTACGAGCTGTGGCAGCTGGCGCTGGAGCGCGAGCCGGCCCCCGGGCCCGGGGAGTACTTCCCGGCCTACCCGACCAAGTTCATGGTCCAGCTGGAATCCTGGGCGATCTACGAGGACTGGGAGCGGGCTCACCTGCTGCCGCTGTTCCCGGCCGGCTTCCGCGGCGACCTGGGTGAGTACGAGCCCGAGGCGCTGCCGGTGCTGTCCCCGCTGAAGGGCGCCATCCAGGCCTACGACGAGGAGATGGCCCGCGAGGAGCGGGCCAACCCCGACACCTTCCGGGTTGAGCGCCGCTGTATAGACCCAAGTACGAGAGTTTTGACTGCGGACCTGACCTGGAAGGCCGCCGGGGACATCGAGGTCGGTGACCAGCTCATCGGGATCGACGAGCATCCTCCTGAGCCCCGCAAGGAACGACGGCTCCGGACGACGACGGTCACCGCAACGCACCGGTCGCGTCAGACGGCCTACCGGATGACCTTCGGGGACGGCACCAGCGTCATCTGCTCCGGGGAGCACCGCTGGCTCTCGGCCAGCCCTGGTGCTGGCCTGAGCTGCCGCTGGCGGTCGCTCTACGCCCCGCCCGGAATTCCCGGACCCCGGCAGGGCATTCGGGTCGGAGACAAGATCCGGCACATCGTCGATCCCTGGGAGACCGACCGCAGCTGGCAGGCCGGCTACCTGGCCGGGGTATTTGACGGCGAGGGC
>Ga0207707_10000107_pt1 | contig 82899 bp, 72 predicted proteins | sample KBSC83BmetaG_FD_184336 | JGI IMG/M metagenome (GOLD analysis project Ga0207707, IMG submission 184336) | Corn rhizosphere microbial communities from Kellogg Biological Station, Michigan, USA - KBS C8-3B metaG (SPAdes) (version 2) | ecosystem: Host-associated > Plants > Roots > Rhizosphere ... | reverse complement strand
GTGGAGCATCCGGAGGTCGGCCCCGAGCGGCTCGCGATTCCCAAGGGCGAGTATCGCCTCGTTCTCGAGAGTCCTCCGAGCGAGACGCCGGCTCCCGAGGCCGTGCCTGCCGCGCCGCCTGCACGCAATCCGTGGAAGATCGCGACGTTCGGTGCTCTCGCCCTGCTGCTTGCCGTCGGCGTGGTTGCCGTACTGCTCTGGCAGCACCGGGAGGGCAATCGTCTGGCGCAGCTCAGTGCGAATCCCGTCTGGTCGAAGCTGATCCGGGACACTCGCCCGATCACCGTGGTGCTGGGCGACTACTACATTTTTGCCGAGACCGATGAGCTGTCGCAGCCGCAGCGGCTGGTTCGGGAGTTCTCGATCAACTCCCGCAGCGACCTGGACCAGTACCTGATGGAACATCCGCAGATGGCCGACAAGTACATGGACGCACAGCTGTCGTATCTGCCGACCTCGAGCGCCTACGTGATGGCGGACATCATGCCGTTGCTGGCCTCCACGCATCGCCCGATCCGCATCCGTATGATGTCGGAGCTGGACCCCGATGCGCTCAAGTCCACCGACGTGGTGTACGTCGGGTATCTGAGCGGCCTGGGGATGCTGGCGGATCCGACTTTCTCGGGCTCACGGTTCTCGGTAGGCAGCAGCTACGACGAGCTGCTGGATGACAAGACTCATGCCCGCTACGTCAGTCAGGCGGGGGACCGCTATGCGCGGCCGCAGGATGAATCCGGGCCGCTGACCTATCACGAATACAGCCTGATCGCCGGCTTCGAGGGACCCAGCGGCAACCAGATGCTCATCATCGCCGGCATGCGCGACGTCGGGCTCATGCAGGCCGGTGAGGCCCTGACGGGTCTCAACTCCCTGCGGCAGTTGAGCCAGCACCTTCCGGACGGTCCGTTCGAGGCGCTGTATGAAGTGACTGGAATGAACACGACGAACGTGGCCAGCAAGCTGCTCGTCACGAGCGCCCGCAAGCCCGTCGGCGTGTGGAGCTTCTCCGAGACGACCACCGCGGCGAAGGACCGCTGAGTCGAGGCCACGGCTTACTCGACCCACGGAGTCGGCCACGCACGGCCGTTCACTCGTCGTGGCGGCCCTCCGCTCAGGCGTAGAGCCGGCTCACCAGCCAGAACGTACCCAATCCCCCGAGACACGCCGCGGCCAGCTCGTTGACCAGAGCACGCGGGTTCAGCCTCGATACGCGTGTACGCATCACTGCGTACACGCCGAGCGGCACGCTCATGACGAGCGCCGCCAGGAGCACAGCACCCACATCGAAGCCAACTGTCATCCACAGTTGTGGGCGGGTCGGGAGGTTGAGCGGCGCGAGGGCGGCGGGTAGCGCGAAACCGTCCAGGAATCCCACCACCCCCAAGGGCAGCAGCCAGCTCGGCCGGCCGCCGTCGGATGCCTCGAGCAGCAGGCTACCGGCAAATACGGCGCCGCCGAAAAGTGCCAGCGCCGCCCAGTGCGCGTGCGTCAGTGCTGTGACCAGTGCAAGCCCGGCCAGCAGAACGGGGCAGCCGAACAAGGCAACACGCGGCCGTTGCAGCTCACGGAGGGTGATCAAGGCCGCGAGCAGGGCCACCATGAAACCCATGAACGCTTCCAGCAGCGCAGGCCGCGGAACGACCCAACCGGAGGCGGCAACGAGCAGCGACGCGGCATAGCCGGCAACCAGCGCGACGAAAGCATAGCCCGCCTGTCTGCGACCGCGGACCAACAGGAGCGAGCCCAGCAGAAAGCACAGCCGGTCCAGAGCGAACGCCAGGTGCATGATTCCCAGGCGCACGTACGACCCGAAGGGCGCGGGGCTCATCTGGACACCCACCGCAAGGCGCTGCCCGCCGGCGGTGAAGAGTTGCTCGACGGCGCGACCGTCTCTCTCGATGCGCGCGAAGTCGATGTGTCCGGGGGAGAGTGCGAATACGGCATGGTTGTGCAGCACCAGTCCGCTGGCAGTGCCGCCGGCGCACCGGAAAAGGATCTCGAAGCCGTACATATCCGCGCCGACCGCAAGCGGATCGACCTTCCCCAGATCGTAGCCCTGGTCGACCGCCGGACAGGGGCGACCGGCGGCCTCCACCTCCACGTGCTGCAGGATGTAGTCGCCCAGTTTGCGGGTCGTGAGCACAGGGACTTGCGCACCTGTCAGCGACTGGGCGACGGATGTGGGCAGCAGGAACTTCAGCAGCACCGAAGAGCCCGAGACCGTCCACACCGTGTAACTGACATTGGCGGTGCCTGCCGGGAGGGGAGCCCCCTGAGCCGCGCACGCGAACAGACACAACGCCGCGAGGAGCACGCCTCTCACTCGGACTCTCCCGGGGCGAGGATGATCTGCGCCTGGCCGCGCAGGATCTTGACGTTCTCGCGTTGCGCCGCCTTGGCCACGTCCTCGCGATAGTCTGCATAGACGGCGCTGCGCGCAGCGGCGAAATCCGCAATCGTGGGCATGCGGCGCTGCTGCATGATGAGCACGTGCAGGCCGTCGGTGTCGGCGACGGGATCAGAAACCTGTCCTTCCGTCAGACGCGTCGCGGCCGGATAGAGCGTCGGACCGAGGTGCAGCTTCGCGGCGAAATCCGGCTCATTGCCGAATTTCATCCGGCCGGAGTCGCTGAACCCGAAGTGCTCCATCACGTAGTCTGCCGCGGCGCCCGAGCGCAGCTGATAGACCGCCTCCGTCGCGTCGATCCTGGCCTGGGCCATGCTCTGATCGGCATTCTCGTATCCGCCGATGTGCAGAACCAGGTCGCGCACGTTCATGGAGCCGTCCGCGGTGTACTTGGCGCGGTGCGCATCGTAGTAGGCACGCAATTGCTCATCCGTCGGCTGCTCCGCGAGTAATGGAGCGGCGACCTGTGCGTTCACCCCGCCAGTCATCGCTTCACGCACTTCCGTCGTCGTCTCCGGCAAGTCGAGCACGAGCGCGCGCTGAACCAACAGTTCCTCGTCGATCATCTCGTGCAGCACGCGTGCACGCTCGGCAGAAGTGACATCCGCGAACGGCTTGCCCAGCTCGGCCACCGATTGGGCGATCAGGTCGCTGGTGAGAATGCCCTTCTGATTGACCAGGGCGGCATAGCCTGCAGGCACCGTGCCGCGGTCGGGCGGAGCCCGATGGAACACCCCGGCCGCTGCAATCAGCAATCCCGCGGCGATCCCGATGGACGGAAGCAGCGCACTGCGTTGCGGCCGGTACGCGAGCAACGCCGCGAGGCGTCCCCGCGCCGGCTCTGCATCGATTTCAGGTGTAGCCATGTTCATTGCTTCTGGGCCGCCCCACCGGGCGTTATCATGGATTGAGCGTAAGTGTTGGCCGCCTGCGCCGGTGTTGGATGCGATGCCCAATACACGTATACGGCCAGGGCGCGAATCTGCTCCAGGGGCAGGACCCCGCGCCAGGCCGGCATGACGCGGTGCTCGCCGAAATAGATCGCCCGGAAGAGATCCTGCGCACTGCTCCCGCTGTTCCACACGTTGCGGGTCAGATCGGGCGCGCCGTACCCGGAGTCCCCGCGCGCATCCATTCCGTGGCAGTCGCTGCAATTGGCGGCGCCATAGAACACCCGCCGGCCTTCGTTGGCCGCGGTCGGGTCGTAGTTGTCGCCGCTGAGCTGCAGGACATATTGCACGACGCTGCGGATGTCGCCATCGCTCAGCCTGCCCGTGAGGCCGAACGCGGGCATGTCCGTGATGTTGTGTGATCTGCTGCGCCCCGAGCGAACGCCGTAGAGCAGCGTGCGCTCGATGTCGTAAACGGTGCCCGACCCGTACAGCCAGGCGGAGTCGCTGAGACTGGGCGCACCCAACGCCGGGTTGCCGCGCATGTCAGCGCCATGGCAGGCGGCGCAATGCCGGGCATACAGGGGTCGGGCTTCGGCGATCGCGAAGCGCACCAGCTGCGGGTCGGCCACCACTTGGTCAGGCAGCGCGATGAGCAGACGCCGCTCCCAGGCCTGATGATCTCTGGCCCGATCGGCGGCAAACGCGGCTGCTCCGAGCAGCACGAGCGCCCCTGCAATCAATTTCCAGTTCAGCCGCAAGCTGGCCACAATCTGCACCGTCCGGTAGTTTGCGTTATCTTAACCGCAGTTCTTCACTCGTTCCGCGCAAGCATCGTCAATGAAAAACCCGGGTCCCGAGTCGGCGCAACCGGAAGGGGTCGCGCCCCGATCGCATCGCCTCGTGCGGCGTCTGACGTGGCTCTTTGCCATAGAGCTCGGCGCCGTCGCCATATTCCTGTTCGCCGCCCTGTTGCCGGCGGCAGTGCTTCCGCAAGCACGCGCGATCGCGCGCGAGGCCATCGCCGGGGGCTTGAGCGCACTGGTGCTGACGTCTCTGTTGTTACCGTTCACGGCGCTGCTGGGCACGCTGGCGTTGACCTGGGCGCGCTTCAGATTCGCCGAAAGTGCACTTCGCTCGCGACGCCCCTGGGATGACCCCGGCTTCGCAGCCAGGCCTGTCCAGGCGCTCATCGTACCGCTGGGGACGGTGCTGATCTGGCTGGTGGTCAAGTTCGCCTGGCCCATTTCGGCCGGGCCCGCAGCCCCGATGGGGGAGACGGAGGCGGTGGTGTCCGCCGGCGCAGCGACCACGGCCAATCTGGCGGCGGCCTTCGTCTTTGCGCTCGCATTCGTGTCGCTGGTGGCCGAGCGGGTGATGAACGCCTTCCCGGCGCCGCAGCTCCCGGAGGCACCAGCGTTGCGGCGCGTGTTGCTGCTCACGACGCTGCTGCTCGTGGCGGCTGCGCTCATCGAGCTCGGTCGTGGCGCCGAGCTGGCGTGGGTGCGCTGGCCCCTGCTGGTGCTGATCTGTGTGCCGGGATTGGTTGCCTCCGAGCTGTCGATACGCGCGCTCGCCCGCATGTTTGTGCCGGCTCCGGCTCCTGCGGAGGCGACAGCCGTCACCGAGAGCCTGCTGGCTTCGCTGATCACCGGCGGTCCGCGCGCCCCGGGCAACCTGCTGCGGACTCACCTCGGGTTGGATTTTGCGCGCAGCTGGGCCTTGAAATTCCTCAGCGCCGCCATTCTCCCGGCGATTCTCGGCACGGCGGTGCTGTGCTGGATGCTGACCGGACTGAAGCTCATCGACCTCGGCCAGCGCGGCATCTACGAGCGTTTCGGCGCCCCCGTGGCCGTGCTGGGCCCGGGACTGCACCTGCTGCTGCCCTGGCCTCTGGGACGGCTGCGCCCGGTCGAATACGGGACCATCCACTCGGTGGCCATCGGTGTCGATCCGAGCGCGCCGCAGGAGAAGGAGCAGGCCGTGGGCGCCGAGGCGCCGCCGCCGGCTTCCCTGAACCGGCTCTGGGAAAGCTCGCACCCGGGGCAGGCGAACTATCTCGTGCCGAGCCGCGGGACCGGCCAGGAGGGCTTCCAGAGTGTAAGCACCGAGATCAGCGTATTGTATCGTGTGGGACTCTCCGACGAAGCCGCCGAGCAATCCGTCTATACGGTCGCGGAGCCGGAATCCCTCATCCGGGAAGCCGCCAGTCGCCTGGTGCTGCGCTATTTCAACTCGCGCGAGCTCGACTCCGTGCTGTACGAGCGCCGCGAAGCGAATGTGGCGGCGTCCTTGCGCGCAGAGCTGGCGGCCAACTTGGACGAGCACCATACCGGTATCGAGATCGTTTCCGTGCTGATCGAGGAGATTCACCCTCCTGCCGGTGCCGCTGGCGCTTACCACGCCGTGCAGGCCGCCATCATCAACTCGAAGGCGAGCATCGCTCAGGAAACGGGGCGCGCCAAACGTGCAGCCGGAGTCGCACAGCAGGAGGCGCATCAGCTGACTGCGGCAGCCGATGCGCAGGCGACCGAGTCGATCGCCGCCGCGGACGCGGAATCCTACCGTTTCAACGCCGACCGCCGTGCGTACGCTGAAGCCGGCGAGTCCTTCCTGCTGGAGCGCAGCTACAGCGGGCTCAAGATGGCACTGGCACAGACGCCGCTCACCATCGTCGATCACCGCCTGAGCCCGGCGCAAGGTCCGGTGCTCGATCTGCGCAATCCGTCGGTGTCCAGGGCGACGCCCGCTGCACCGGCGCCCGCTGCGAGGCCCGCAGCAACGCCGCCTACCGCGACACCCGATATCGATCTTCCGGACTAGGTCACCACTCGGTTACTCACTGATGTTCACACACCATCACGACGATGATCACGACGATCACGATGACGACCATGAGCATGGGGCGCAGCTGCGCATCGCCGTTGCGGGGCTGATCCTGCTGGCAGCGGTCGCCGCTGCGTGCATCGTCATGGTGCCGGCCGGCGAAGCGGGCGTCATCACCCGTTTCGGGAACCCGACACGCGTGGTCACCGAGCCGGGGCTCGCGTGGAAGTTGCCAGCGCCGTTCGAGAGCACGATTCCGATAGATCTGCGGCTGCGTACCACCTCGACGGGCCTGCAGGACGTTGGAACGCGGGATGGCTTGCGCGTATTGGTCCAGGCCTATGTTGCATGGCGGGTTCCTGACGAACCGCCACGCGTGCGCCAGTTCCTGCGCTCCGTGAGAAACCAGCCTGATGAGGCCGCGCGGCAGTTGCGCAGCTACGTCAACGCGGCGCTACGCACGGTCTCGAGCAACTTCAATCTCACCGATCTGGTCAACATCGATTCGAAAAAGGTGCAGCTGGACAGTCTCGAACAACAGTTGCGCGAGCAGATCGCGCCGCGAATGCTGGAAGTGTATGGAATCGATATCCGACAGGTGGGTATCGAGCGTATGACGCTTCCCGATGAGACTCTCGCTGCGACCGTCGCCCGCATGCGTGCCGATCGTGAGACGGTGGCGGCGGAGCGCACCGCGGAGGGCTTGCGGCAGGCCGCGGCCATCCGTGCGGACGCGGACCGGGATGCGCGCAAGGTCGTCGCGCAGGCACGCGAGCAGGCGGCGCACACTGAGGCTGATGCGCAGCAGGCGGCGGCGCGCATATACGGCAAGGCCTATCAAGCGGACCCGGGCCTGTATAGCACGCTGCGCTCGCTCGACACGATCAATCAAGTGATAGGGCGCAACACGAGTCTCATCCTGCGCACGGATGCCGCGCCGTTTCGTGTGTTGGTTGACGGACCCACCGGCGCCGCGGGGCGGAAGTAGGAATGGCAGCGACGAATCCGGACGTGGAGAGCTCGCCTGAGAGCGCGGGAGCGGCGCCGGAAGGGCCGCCGCCACCGCCGCCTCCCGGCCCCATCGCCCAATCGGTCGCGATTGGATTTCGCACCGTCTACATCGCGGCGGCGTTGCTGGGGCTGTTATGGCTCACGAGCAATGTGCGGGAGATCGCCTCCGACAGCCAGGCCGTGGTGTTGCGGTTCGGCCGGATCGTGCGCACCCAGGAGGCCGGCCTCCTGTTGGCGTGGCCACGTCCCATCGAGGACGTGCAGATGCTCCCGGGACCGGAGCGGCAGCTCAGCCAAAGCGTTACGACGCTCGCCTCGCAGAGCGAGAAGTCCGCGGCGCTCGTCGGGCCGTTCGTGGGCAGCCGGACGATTCCCGAGAACGCCGCTGCCTACATGACCGGTGACGACAACGTGGTGCTGCTGAATGCCACTTTGATCTACCGCATCAGCGATCCCATCGGTTACTCGCTGGCGCGCGACCATGTCACTGCGGCGCTCGACCGACTGTTCCGGGCGACCAGCGTGCACGTGACCGCAGGCCGGAATCTGAACGATTTCCTCGTTGTGCAGACCGGTGGCGCCAGCGGAACCGGAGCGGTGCTCGCGCTGCGGGCCGAGGTTCGCGATTCGCTGATCCAGACGATGAACGGCCGCCTGCGCGCACTGGCCGACGCAGGCGCTTCGCTGGGCGTGGAGGTGCAGCGCATCGACATGACCGCATTTCTCCCCCCGGAGGCGAAATCGGCGTTCGACGCCGTGCTGGTGGCCAGCCAGGCGGCCGATCGAGAGCTGGCGGTCGCCCGGACGGACGCGGAGCACCGCCGCCAGGAGGCCGCACGCGACCGCGATCAGCTCCTGGCTGCGGCCGAGGCAACGGCGCGGGAACTGGTTAGCAATGCAGACGTGAATACCGCAGGTATCATTGCCCTGGAGCACGAGGAGACGCCGCAGACGCGCGGCAGCATCCTGCTGCGCGAATATCGCACTAGCGTGGCGAATATCATGAACAAGGTCGGCTCGGCGACCCTGGTCGATCCGCAGAACGGCACGCGCGTCGTGCTGCCAGGAAAATAAGTCCTATGAGCGTGAGCGCTGATATCGGGAGCCCGGCGGGTCTGGCAGACCAGCCGGCCACATTGCTGAACCGGGCCGAGCGGCTGATCCTGGGGTTGCGCCTGGCATTGGCGCTGGCTGCGCTGTGTCTGCTCATCGTTGCGGGTGGGATCTACTACCTGATTCCCGCGCAGCGTGGGATCGCCGAGCTGGTTGCGGGCGCCGCCGCGACGCTGGTCGCCGTCCCGGTCTTTGTCGAGGCCTGGCAGAGCCTGCGCCATCCGAGCCTCCACGGAATCACCGACCGCCTGGTCGCGCTTGCGCTCATTGCGGCCTGGGCCACCGGCGATCTCATGACCGCCGCGTTCCTGCCGATCATCATGACCATCGGCCACGTGCTCGAAGAGCGCAGCATGCTCGGCTCCCACGAGGCGGTGCGTGCTCTGAGCAAGCTGACCGAGGTCGACACGCGGCGCATCCTGCCCGATGGATCGATGGAAATCGTGCCCAGCGCGCGCTTGCGCGCGGGTGACCTCATCGAGCTGCGCGCCGGCGATCGTGTTCCGGCTGACGGTTTGGTACGGCGCGGTGCGTCAAGCCTGGACCTGGCTTCGATCACGGGTGAGTCCGTGCCCGTAGAGGTCGGCGAGGGTGACAAGGTCGTGGCCGGCGCGATGAACGTCGACGGTCTGCTGCAGGTCGAGCTGACACGAGTGGGCGAGGAGAGCACGCTCGGCCGGATCATCTCGCTGATGCAGGATGCCGAGAATGCCAAGCCGCCCGTCACGCGGCTGTTGGATCGCTACGCCGGCCAGTACATGGCGCTGGTCCTGCTGGTTGCCGCGGGCACCTGGCTGCTGACCTCGAACGTGCCTGCCATGCTGGCCGTACTGGTCGCTTCCTGCCCGTGCGCGCTCGTGCTGGCGGCCCCCGCGACGGCTGTCGCGGCCATCGCAGTGGCCGCGCGTCACGGCATTCTCATCAAGGGCTCGGCCTTCCTGGAGCATCTGTCGGATGTCTCGGCCGTGATCTTCGACAAGACCGGCACGATGACGACGGGAGATCTGCGCCTTTCGGACGTGAAGCCCGCAGAGGGCGTCGATCCTGCCGCGCTCCGCCAGCTGGGCGCCAGCCTCGGCGCCGCGAGCAACCACCCGTTGAGCCGGGCGGCCGCGGCGTCGGTGCCGAAGAAGGAATGGCTCACGCTGGAGGACACGCGCGAGCTGGGCGGATTCGGCGTTACCGGAAAATACGCCGGGGAAACCGTTGCGCTGGGGCGTGTCGACCTGTTCGAGCGGCTCGGAGTCAGCGTGCCGCCCCCGCCGGTGCACAACGGCCCGATCGCCGGCGTCAGCCGCAACCAGCAGTTCCTCGGCTGGCTACTGTTCTTCGATCAGCTGCGCAGCAGCGCCGGTCCGGCCGTGCAGGACCTCAAGGGCCTGGGCATCGAGCACATGGTTCTGCTGACCGGCGACCGCACGGCCGTCGCGAACCAGGTCGCCAGCGAAGTGGGCATCCAGGAAGTGTGGGCCGAAATGCTGCCCGAGCAGAAGATGGATCGCGTGATGGCCGAGATCAAACGCGGCCATCGGCCGATGGTCGTCGGCGACGGCATCAACGACTCTCTCGCCCTGCGCGCCGGAGCGGTGGGCGTTGCCATGGGTACCCAGGGCGCCGATGTCGCGCTGGCCTCCGCCGACCTGGCGCTGATGACCAACGACCTGCGACGCCTCGGCACCTGTATTCGCCTCAGCCGTCGTTGCCGCCGCACCATCTACGTCAACGTCGGCATCGGCCTCGGGTTCACCTTCGCCCTCACGGCACTCGCCGGCGCCGGTGTCCTCGGCTACGAAGCCCCGATCATCGCCGCGCTGCTGCACAACGTGAGCACCTTCCTCGGCATCGGCAACGCCGGCCGCCTCCTCCTCTTCGATGAGACCAAGAGCGCCTCGACGACCCCAACGCCCTCTCTCCCTTCCTAGTAAAGCACCGGGTGTGGCCCGCGGGGCTGCGGGGCCCCTATTGGCAACCGCGTGACCCTTGCTTCCTTCTTTCTTAGCTACTGCTAGGTTTTCTTGAGGAGGGCAAGAACGGCCTCAGCGGAGCGAGGCAGCGGATCCGAGGGCGACAGCAAACCGACGTCGCGAGCGCGGAGGCCGAGCTCGAGGAGCAGAGGGGCGGCGAGGGCTGCGGAGTGCAGCAGCTCGGGGTTGGAGAGGATGTCGGCGGTGGGGCCCTGGGCGAGCGTTCGGCCACGGTTGAAGAGGGCGACCTCATCGGCGAAGCGGTAAGCGAGCTCCACGTCGTGGGTGGTGAACACGAGTGTCGTGTGGTGGCGGCTCAGCTCCTCGAGTACCACGAGCAGATCCTCGGTGCCCTGGTGATCGAGTCCGGCCGTGGGCTCATCCAACAGCAGGATCTCGGGCTGCATGGCAAGCAGGCCGGCGATGGCGACGCGCTTCTTCTGGCCGAAGGACAGCATGTGCGTCGGGCGGTCGGCGAGGTCGCGGATGTGCAGCGCGCCCAGCGCGTAGTCGACACGCTGGCGTGCTTCCGCGTCGCTCATCCCCAGATTCAGCGGGCCGAAGGAGATGTCTTCGGCGACCGTTGATGCGAAGAGCTGATCGTCCGCGTTCTGCAGCACGAGGCCTACGCGACGGCGCCAGGCCGTCAGGGCCGTGGAGTCATATCCCGTCGGCTTGCCGTCGAGCAGGACTTCACCGCTGTGCGGGCGAAGAGTGCCGTTGAGGTGCAGTAGCAACGTCGTCTTGCCGGAGCCGTTGGCTCCAAGGATCGCCAGCCGGCGGCCGCGCTCGACGTACAGGCTCAGGCGCTCGAGAGCGTGGACGCCGCCGGGGTATGTGTGCGTGAGCTCACGCGCTTCCAGCAACCTCATGCGGTATGCAACCCGAAGGCGATCACCAGCAGCTCAACCACCACGATTATCATCACCCCCGCACTCGAAATACCGCGTTCGGGACTGAGCACGCGCAGCTCTCCTCGCCAGCCGCGTGCCGCAAGTCCCACTTCAAGCGCTCGCGCGCGCGACAACGCACGCGGCATCAGATTCGCGATCAGCAGGCTCAGGGAGCTGAGGTGGCGCCGGTAGGTGCTGTGGCCGAGGCGGGCGGCCTGCGCGGCATGCATGGTCTCGGCAGTGTCGGTGAGCAGAAAGAGAAACCGATAGATCAACAGCGCCAGCTCGGCGATTTCCGCCGGAATGCCGATGCGGCGCAACCCAGCCACCAGATGCGTGGCGGGCGTGGTCAGCGCCAGAAACAACAGACAGGTCACTCCGGCAAGGGCTCGCGCGGCAAGCCGACCTGCCAGCTCGATCCCGTGAGGGGCGATGGCGACGTGCAGGTGCCCGTCGACCTGCAAAGCCAGGCTGATGACGCCCACGAGGAGAAAGCCGAGCGGCGCGATCAGTGTCTGCCACCAGACGCGCAGCGGAACACGCGCGCCGAGCAGCGTCGCCGCCGTCATGAGCAGGGCGACCAGCAGGGCACCCTGCCACGAGGGAATGCACACCGCGATCGCCAGCATCCCCAAGGCCAGCAGCGATTTTTCGGTCAGCGACTTCCCACGCCAGCGGTTGGTGTTGGCGACGGTATCAAGTTGCGACATCGGTGGGCGAGGCTTTCTTGTTGTTCTGCGCCTCGCGCTCCTTGGCGGCGCCGTGGATGCGCCCCACTACGTAGCCGATCGTGCCCGCGCCGATGGCCGCCTGCAGAGCGAACAGCAGACTCTCGATCTCCGGGCTCGGCGGTTTCCAGATGGGCTCGAACCAGGGATGAAAGCCGGGCCGGCTGGCGGCGACGGCGGCCGAGCCCTGGTCGTCCGAGCCACCGTACTGCCCCTTGACGAAAATCAACGGCGCAACCACCAACGCCAGCGTCGCCAGCCCCAGCAGGTAGCGTGCGCGCCGCGAAATCAGCCTCACGGGCGGCCTCTTACCAGCCCCAGGTCCTCCAGGACCTGCGTCTTCTCCGACAGTGCATTCATCACCAACACCGTCAGGAAGCCCTCCGCGATCGCCAGCGGTACCTGGGTCAGAGCGAACACGCCTGCGAATTTCAGAAACGCTCCGGTGAAGCCGCTGGCGGCATCCGGATACGCCAGGGCCAGCTGCACCGAGGTGGTGATGTAGGTCGCCCAGTCCCCGACCGCGGCGCCCACGAACACACCGATCGCCATCGACAGTCCCATCGAGGTGCACAGGCGCCACAGCCCATAGCTCACCCACGGGCCTACGATCGCCATGGAAAAGATGTTGGCGCCGAGGGTGGTGATGCCGCCGTGCGCGAGCAGCAGCGCCTGGAAGAGCAGCACGATCGCCCCGAGAATGGCCATGACGGGCGGACCGAACAGCACCGCGCCAAGTCCCGTCCCCGTCGGGTGGGAGCACGATCCGGTGACACTGGGCATTTTCAGCGCTGAAAGGACGAAGGTGAATGCACCTGAGGCGGCCAGTGTGAGTCGCGCCTGTGGGTGCTCGCGCATCACTCGCCGCAGCTTGACCGCGCCGTGCACGAGGAAGGGCGCCGAAGCGGCTCCCCACGCAATGCAATGCGAGGGGGGCAGGAAACCTTCCATAATGTGCATCTATCGACTCCCGGACAGCGGGGACATGGGCGCGTCGCTACGGTAATGAAATACGCAACAGCCTGCCATATCCCTCCGCAACGGAACGAATCCAGGTGAAGAATTCTGCAGTGGTCCACAACTACAGGCGCGGCATTGCGATGGCGATCGCTGCGGCAGTCCTGTTTGGCGCCAGTACCCCACTGGCCAAAGCGCTGCTGGGGGCGGGCGCAGGTCCGCAGCTACTGGCCGGCCTGTTCTACCTGGGGTCGGGCGTTGGGCTGGGCGCCCTGTTGCTGGTTCGTAAGCTCACGGGAGGCGGGGCGGGCGAAGCGCGGCTGCGGACTGCCGATCTTCCCCAGCTCTGCGTCGCGGTCCTGCTCGGGGGCGCGGTGGCCCCGGTCCTGCTGATGGCGGGACTGGAGCGAACCACGGCGGCCTCGGCATCCCTGTTGTTGAACCTGGAAGGGCTGGTGACCATGGGAATCGCCTGGCTCTTCCTGCGCGAGAACGTCGATCGACGCCTGCTGCTGGGGGCGTTCGCCATCCTGGCCGGTGCCGTGCTGCTCTCCTGGAGCGGGGGCTCAGTGCGACCGGACGCGGGAGCGCTGTTGGTGGCGGGCGCGTGTGTCGCGTGGGGAATCGACAACAATGTCACCAGGTCGCTGTCCCGCGCCGATCCGATGCAGATTGCCGCCGTCAAGGGCCTGGTTGCCGGGTCTGCCAATCTCGCCCTGGCACTGCTGACCCACGCGACCGTTCCCGCTTCCTCGACCGTGACGGCCGCGATGGTCACGGGATTTCTATCCTATGGGGTGAGCCTGGTGCTGTTCGTGCTCGGCTTGCGCAACCTCGGAACGGCGCGCACGGCCGCCTATTTCTCGACGGCTCCCTTCATCGGCGCCGTGTTGGCCGTCGGCCTGTTCTCCGAGCCGTTGACGGGTCGTCTGGTGGCCGCCGGTGTTCTGATGGGCATCGGGCTGTACCTGCATCTGCGCGAGCACCATGTCCACACGCACAGCCACGAGGAAATGGAGCATGAGCATCGCCACGTCCATGATGAGCACCATCAGCACGCTCACAGCCCATCAGACCCCCCAGGCGAACCTCACTCGCACCCGCATCGCCACGCTCCCCTGACTCACAGCCACGCTCACTTCCCTGATCTGCACCACAGGCACGGGCACTCTTAAACCCGCGGTAACGCAGGCCAACGCGGCGGGAACCGTAAATTACGTGACTCCCCAGGGCGGAGCGGCAACGCTGCGTAGGCAGTAGTGCCAGTCAAGGGGCCCGAGTGAGCAGCAGCCTGACCGATGCGGAGCTGGTAACCCTCGCCATCAGCGGTGATGAGGATGCCTTTGGCGACCTCATGGATCGCCATGCGCGCCATCTACGCAAGCTCGTGATGCGACGGCTGCGCAACCCGCAGGACGTCATGGACGTGTTGCAGGAGACTCACCTGTCCATCTGGCGGTCCTTGCTCAGCTATGACGCCGGACGGCCGTTCGAGGCCTGGCTCACCTGTATCGCTTTGAACAAGTGTCGTGACTGGGCCCGCCGCAAGCACGTGCGACGTGGCGCTCTCGCGCGGCTTCAGGAAGAGGTCGTCCACGAACGAGGCTATTTCGGCACCCCCAGTGCCGAATGCATCGTGATCGACTGGGAAGGTGTCCGAGACCTGGACCGCGCTCTGCGGGAGCTGCCGCCACAGTTGCGGGAGCCGCTCGTACTGAGCGCGCTATCGAATCTGCCCCAGGCTACCGTGGCGCGCGAGCTGAAGCTGACCAAGAAGGCCGTCGAAATGCGCATCCGCCGCGCGCGCCTTCGGCTGCAGGAAGCTCTGGCGCGGGTGCCTGAACACGTTAACGGGCTATTAACGGCCCGTTAACGCCATAAAACCAGCAAGTATTTCAGGGGCCTTACCGTGGGTCGAGGATTGTCGCGGCAGCGCGCAGCTGTCGGGCTGAGCGCTGCGCTCATGGCGCCTTTGTTCCTGGCCATGGGCAGCCCGGTGGCCGCGGATGACGCCGCAGCCGACAGCGCGGGGGAAACCGACCTCGACAAGGTGACGGTCACCGGGCACCTCGAGGAAGACCTGCCCATCGACCTTTCGCACTACGGTACGAGAGTCGATGTGGTGAGCGCGGAGCAGATCCGCAACGGCGGCTTCCTGGATGTCGCTGGAGCGATGCAGTACCTGGTGCCCGGCCTGTACATCAGCCCGAAGAACGGTCCGTTCGATTACGCCGACATCTCTCTGCAGGGGTCGCGTACGTCGGACGTGCTATGGCTGGTCGATGGCGTACGCATCAACAACCGCTTGTATGGCAGCACGCCCCCTCTGGACACTTTGCCGGCGGCGATGGTCGAGAGGGTCGTGGTGCTCGAAGGCCCGGAGGCACTTTTCTATGGGACGCAGGGTGTGGCCGGGGCGATCAACGTCATCACCCGGGACTTCACCGCGACCCCGGACGGTCAGGTGGCGATCGGCGGCGACACCAACTCCAGCGGCCACATCGATGCGTATTTCAGCGATGCGCTCGGCGGCCAGCGTTTCGTCCTGTTCGGCTCGAGCGACCACTCCCAGGGGTTTCAGCCCTTCCGCGATCGGGACTATCAGCCCAGCTCGACCGCGCGCAACCGCAGCTTCGACAGCGGCACGGTCGGGTTGAAGTACGCCGTCGAGCCGATGGATGACCTCCGCTTCAGCGCCACCTTCCTGCACACCCAGGGGCGGCTGGATGACTCGGCACCGCAACTGGTGGCCGTTGCCTACAACCAGCGCAACGAAAACCTGTTGAGCGGCAAGCTCGATTACACCGGCGGCGAGCGGGTGCAGCTGTTCGTGAAGGGCTATCTGCACCAGTGGCATTCGCACTTCACCGAGTACGACCAGGATCTGGAAACCCCCGGCACCTTCGACACCATCGACGACCACGACTTCTGGGGCTACAACGATGCCGGCGGCACGGCTACCGTGAAGCTGGCTCTCAACAAGGGCTTCGAGTATTACCTGGGCGCGGACTACCAGGCCTACTCCGGGTCGGATGCCGTGCTGGTCATTACCCAGAAGCACGAGGGCGTGCAGGCTTACTTCGGTGAAGTGGCCACCACGCCCGAGCTGCTGTCCAACGCCCGCTTCGCGGCCGGCTTCCGCTACAACGATTCGAGCTTCGGCCCGAGTGCCACGGTGTGGAGCGCGAGCGGCAAAGTCGATTTGCCGCAGGGAATGTTCGTGCGTGCCGTGGTCGGCACGGCCTTCCGCCTGCCCACGGCCGAGGAGCTGTTCGCGAACGACCCCGAGGACGAGCGCGGCAACCCCGACCTGAAGCCCGAGAAAAGCACCAACGCCAACTTTTCCATCGGCGGCGCAACGCCCGATGAGCGCTTCAAGTGGGAGCTCATCGGCTTCGTGCGCAACATCGAGGATCTGATCTCCTTCGACGGTTTCGATCCGCTGACCGACCAGTCGCTCGCGGAGAATGTGCCCGGTGAGGTCCGAGTCCGAGGCGGTGAGCTGACGCTGAACGCCGTGGTCGGGGACTCCGTCTCTGCCACAGCCAGCTACACCTACAGTCACGCGCGACAGGCAGGGAACCGGCAGATCGCGCGGATCCCGGAACAGACCGCCAAGGCAGTCATCGATTTCCATCCGCTCGACGGGCGCATCGGAGCCACGTTGTCGCTCAACTACGTGGGCAAGGTCTATCAGTCCGTGTGGGATGGGTTCGAGCAGTACGGCAACTATGTCGTGCCGGATCTGGCGGCGCGCTGGTTCGTCGATGCGGCGCGGCATCATCTCTTTACTGCCCGCCTGCAGAACGTGTTCGGCAAGCAGTACGCCAGCTCCATCGGGTCGGCGACTCGCGACTCCGATGGCAGCAACTACACCTACTGGAATCTCGGCGTGCCACGCACCTTCGAGCTGCGCTACACGTACCATTTCTGATCAGCGCAGACGGCGGATGCCAAGGATGGCTCCGGTGCAGCAGATCGTCGCCACCGCGGACATCAGCACCCACATGATCACGTCCCACAAGGGGCGTGTCCGCAGCAGCGGCGTGAAATCCATCCGATGCAATCCCTCGTGCAGCCAGCGGTACCAGCGCGAGTTGCCGTCCATGATGCCCACGAGCGCACCTGAGCTTGCGTCGATGTAGTAGCGTGTGTGCTCTGCATCGCTCGCCACCGTGCGGTACACCGGCAGGGTGACGATGTCGCGATGATGGCTGAAGTAGTAGGCGTCTTCCCGGGTCAACAGCTCGGAAGTGGTGTTGTCTCCGGCGAGCGCGTGTGCCCACTGGTCGATCTCGGGCTTTGTGAGCGGGCTCGGAGACCCCTGCGAGTCCAGCCGTGTACGCGCCCCGTTGGCTGTGGCGGCAGTGAGATAGAGACGTCCGTTGAGAGGTGAGGAGTCGACGGACACCCAGTTCTGCAGCGAGGGCGCGCGAGCGAGCGCGGCGATCGCCTGTTTCACCTGCGCTCCCGACAGCAGCATCGGCTCGGGAGGCTCTGCGGTGCTGTCGAGAAAGCCCCAGGGATTCACCGAGATCAGGCCGCTGGCGACCCAGGTGAGCGCGAAGACTCCGGCAATGAAACCCGGCACGTGGTGCCACAGCAGCAGGCCTCCATAGGGGGACCAGTGCCCTCGCGGGCGGCGCACGAAGCGTTGAATTCCGAGGTACAGCCCGGTGAGGGCCAGGAAGGAGCCCGCAAGTGAAGTCCACACGATCACCCGCGTCCAAAGGGGGCCGTTGTGGCGCAGCCCCGCGAAGTAGAGCCAGTGAGGGATCGCCCCGAGCCAGTTCCAGAATCGTTGCCGGGCGGTCGTGCTCTGGACGAGCCGGCCGGTATGCGCAGACACGTACGCTTCGGTGCCGCCCGGATCGTCGGCGCCAAAGCGGTACAGCGGCGGTTCGCTTCGCGGAACGCCCTGCAGCGTCCATTGATCGTAGTCGAGGGTCTGCTGCAGGCGAATCGTGCCGTGCACGCCGGCGGCGGCTGCGAAGTCGACAGCCACCTGTTGGGCTTGCTGCGCCGGGACTGGCTCGATCCGCCGGCCGGTGCGCAGGTCGATCAGGCTGGCCGCTCCGGTTGCCGACCGCACGCGCATGACGGGCTGGCCGGCGAGCATCTCCAGCTGGAACGACAGGAGCCGGGCATCGTCGGGCAACGTCCGATCCAAAGACGCGCAGCAATCGCGCAGTTCCAGGGGACGCAGGGCACGCAGCCGATCCGTGCGCGTGAGCTCCGGATAGCCGACGTACATCATGACGATGCCCGACAGGCACCAGGCGGCCATCAGGATGCCGATGGCAATACCGAGATAGCGATGAATCAGGATGAGCGGGCGCATGCTTCGAGCCACTGGCGGGGTCGAAGCGGATTCTCCCTCAGCTGCCGTTGGCGTGCAGCACGAACGCCAGCAGCGACCTGCCGGTGGTGTCGTACTCGCTCTTCGGCTCGAACAGGCTGCCAGTGCCGCGCACGCCTTGCGGAATGTTGGTGTCGATGATCAGCTCCCAGTGCCGGCCTTCGCTGGATTCGGGGAGCGCGAATTTCACGACATCGTGGTAGGCGTTGAAGACGATCAGGAGGGTGGCATCGGTGCCGCGCTGCTTCAGGCCCGTCGGCTGCGCCCGGCCGTCGAGCATCATCCCGAAGCACAGCATGTGGCCGTCCTGCCACTGCTCCGCGCTCATCTCGGCCCCCGAAGTATGAATCCAGGTGATCTCCTTGACGCCGATGCGCTCGTTGACCGCGCCGCTCAGGAAGCGATTGCGTCGCAGGATCGGGTACTTGCGCCGCAAGGAAGTCAGGTGTCGTACGAACGCGATGAGAGCCCGCGAGCTCTCCGCCGCACTCCAGTCCAGCCACGTGATCTCATTGTCCTGGCAGTAGGCGTTGTTGTTGCCGTTCCGGGTGTTGCCGAACTCATCGCCGGCGAGCAGCATCGGCGTGCCCTGCGACAGAAGCAGCGTGGCGAGAAAGTTGCGGCGCTGGCGCTCGCGCAGCGCGTTCACCTGCGGGTCCTCCGTCGGCCCCTCGGCGCCGCAGTTCCACGAACGGTTGTCCGAGCTGCCGTCCTGGTTGTTCTCGCCGTTCTTCTCGTTGTGCCGCTCGTTGTAGCTCACCAGATCGTTGAGAGTGAAGCCGTCGTGAGCGGTGATGAAGTTGACGCTGGCATAGGGCCTGCGGCCATACCGGTTGAACTCGGCCGGGGAGGCGAGCAGGCGGGGGGCGAGGGACGCCGCGGGCAGCTGACCCCGCCAGTAGTCGCGCACCGCATCGCGGAACTTGTCGTTCCACTCCGCCCACCCAGGAGGAAACTCCCCGACCTGATAGCCGCCGGGGCCGCAGTCCCAGGGCTCAGCGATGAGCTTGGCGGCTGCCAGGGTCGGATCCTGTGAGCAGGTCTTGAGAAAGCCGCTCTGATTGTCGAAGCCGTTGGCCTCGCGGGCGAGGATGGTGCCCAGGTCGAAGCGGAAGCCGTCGACATGCATCTCCTGGACCCAGTAGCGCAGGCTGTCGGTGACCATCTGGATCACGCGCGGGTGGCTGAGGTTGAGCGTGTTGCCCGTGCCGGTATCGTTGATGTAGTAGCGCTTCTGGTCGGGAATCAGGCGGTAGAAGGAGGCGTTATCGATGCCTTTGAAGCTCAGCGTCGGTCCGCGCTCGTTGCCCTCGGCGGTGTGGTTGTAGACCACATCCAGGATCACCTCCAGTCCCGCATCGTGGAAGCGCGCGACCATCTCCTTGAACTCCGCCAGTCCGCGGTCGGGATCGCGCACGTAGCGCGGGTCGGCGGCAAAGAAGCCGATGGAGTTGTATCCCCAGTAGTTGGTGAGGCCGCGCTCGAGCAGGTGCTGATCGCTGATGAAGGCGTGGATCGGCAGCAGCTCCACGGTCGTCACGCCCAGAGACTTGACGTACTCGATCACCTCCGGCACGGCGAGGCCGGCGAACGTGCCGCGCAGCTCCTTGGGCACCTTCGGGTGGAGCTTGGTGTAACCGCGAACGTGAGTCTCGTAGATGACCGCCCGGTCCCAGGATACCAGCGGCTTGCGATTTTCCTTCCAGTCGAAGGCCTGGTCGACGACCACGCATTTGGGCATGAAGGCGGCGCTGTCGCGCTCATCGAAGCTGAGGTCCTCGGCCTCTGCGCCGATCGTGTAGCCGAAGACTGCCGGATCCCACTTCAGCTCACCTACGTGCTCGCGCGCGTAGGGGTCCAGCAATAATTTGTTGTGATTGAACCTGTGACCGTTCTCCGGCTCGTACGGCCCGTAGACACGATAGCCGTACACGGTTCCGGGCAGGGCCTCGGGGGCATAGCCGTGCCAGATCTCATCGGTGTACTCCGGCAGCTCGATGCGCTCGGTCTCGCGGCGCCCGCTCGAGTCGAACAGGCACAGCTCCACTTTGGTCGCGTGCGCCGAGAACAGCGCGAAATTGACTCCCTTGCCGTCCCAATAGGCGCCCCGTGGGAAGGGCAGCCCTTCGCGGATTTGCATCGCTGAGGCCCCGTCTCGTGCAGTCGATCTTTTCAAACGCACCGGGACCGCGGCCGGTTCCTGGAGGAAGGCGCCGGCCGGTATGCTCGAGGCGTGGCCAGGGCGGCGCGCGCCGCGGAAGGTCAGCGGGGCTGCGTGGGTGCAACGACTCCAGAGGCGTTCCCGTCACAGACAAAGATAGCGCTTCAGCCCCTCCAGGTTGATATGTGCCGAGAGATGCTCCGCCATCGAGCGGTAAAGGCTCTGTCGCTGCTGCGCCCACGGTACGGGGTGAGCGCGGTGTCCGACTATGCCCGCGGCGGCCGTCACACGGGTACGCAGATGCGGCGAATCGAACCAACCGTGCAGGTAGGTGCCCCAGACATTCCCCAGACGCAGACCTTCGGAGCGCGTGCCGGCGGCATCGCTGACCACCTGCAGCGGCTCTACGTGAGTCGTCGCGGTTGTCTGGCCCATGTGGATCTCATAGGCGCGCCAGCGCGCGGAATCGCATTGCGCGGTGACCTGCCGCAACACCTTCGTCGAGGTGAAACGAGTCCGCGCGGGCAGAAGGTTGAGACCGTCCTCGGCCCCGGCGTCGCCGGCCTGGCCCTCCTCGTCCGCGAGGCTCGTTCCGAGCATCTGGAAGCCGCCGCAGATGCCAATGATCAAAACACCGCGCCGCGCCCCGGCAACGATGGCGTCCGCCAGCCCGCAGGCGCGCAGCCAACGCATGTCGGCCAGCGTGTTTTTCGTCCCGGGCAGGACGATGACGCGCGCGTCCGCGATCTCCTGGGGGCTGGTAATCCAACGCGTCTGCACTCCGGTGTCCGACCACCAGGGCTGACAGTCGGTGAGATTGGCAACATGGGGCAGGCGGATCCAGGCGATGACTGCGCCGCTTCCGCGAATGCGGTCCTCCCCTGGCAGCCCATCCTCCTCATCCGGTTGCAGGTCCGGCCTGAACGGCAGCGTCCCGAGAATGTCGAAGCCGTCTGCGTGCGGCGCGAGCCATTCCTGCGGCTTGGAGAACAAGCCGATGTCCCCGCGGAAGCGATTGACGATGGCTCCCAGGCTGCGCGCGCGGTCGGCCGGAGAGATCAGGCTCCAGAGGCCCGCAAGCTGCGCAAAGATGCCCCCGCGGTCGATGTCGCCGACGAATACCCAGCGACCGTCGACGTAGTGACAAGGGCGCAGATTCACGAGGTCGCGATCCAGAAGATTCAGCTCCACCGGGCTGCCTGCACCCTCCATCAACAGCACATCGCAGCGCTCACGCCAACCGTCGAGCACCTCGCGAACGCACTGCCACAGAGCTTCAAACCCTCGATAGTAGTCCGCCGCTGCACAGTGCCCCTGTGCCCGTCCGAGCACGATGACCTGCGAGCCGCTCGCGCCGCTGGGTTTGAGCAGGATGGGATTCATCTCCACGGTGGGAATGAGTCCGCAGGCTTCGGCCTGCACCGCCTGGGCCCGTCCGATCTCCCTGCCATCGAAGGTGACCCACGCGTTGTTGGACATGTTCTGGGACTTGAACGGCGCGACGCGCACACCCTGCGCGTGCAGCCACGCGCCGAGCGCGGCGGTGATCCAACTCTTCCCCGCCCCCGAGCCGCACCCCAGAATGGAGATTGCCTTCATCGCAGGATTATCGATGAGCGCGCGGATTCCGGGGCCGGTGGCCGCACTGCAGCAAGGCTTTGCGGCAGCCCGGGTTTCGTAGGACAGGACCCACGACCGGGGCGCACCTGTCTGACAGTGAGCTGCTCCATGCACCGATGGTTGCTCCGTTCACGTTGCGGGAAAGTGAGCGTCAGGAGTGCGCGCGGGGGCAATGCTTTTCTGCGCCGCACGCTACAACTGGAGGCAGCTCATGCTGTACTACGCAGTGGTCTTCTTCGTCATTGCCATCGTCGCAGCCATCCTTGGCTTCGGCGGCATCGCGGCCGGTGCCGCGGGCATTGCGAAGATCCTGTTCTTTGTCTTTCTGATCCTGGCGATCATCACCTTCCTCCGGCGTGCTTAGCAGCTCCTGTCCCTCGGGTCAGGAGGCCCCGGTCCCGCTTTCGCGCGAGTGCGCGAAGGCGGGCGTGGCACCGGAGTGCGTCTTTGAGAGTCCCGCCTGCAACAGCGCCAGGGCTTCGGCGGGCGTGTCCGCGAACTGAAACAGGGAGAGATCTGCCGCGCTGATGGTGCCGTGGCGTACCAACGCGTCGAAGTTGACGATCTCCTTCCAGTAGCTCGGACCGTACAACACGATCGGAATGTGGCGCTCGAGCTTGCGCGTCTGCGCGAGAGTCAGAATCTCCATGAGCTCATCGAGCGTCCCGAACCCACCGGGGAAGGCCACCATGGCGCGCGACAAGTGCGCGAACCACAGCTTGCGCATGAAGAAGTAGTGGAACTCGAAGGACAGCGTGGGAGTGATGTAGGGATTGGGGCGCTGTTCGTGCGGCAGGCTGATGTTCAAACCGATGGTACGGCCGCCGGCGTCCGCGGCGCCCCGGTTGGCCGCCTCCATGATGCCGCCTCCGCCTCCTGAGCAGATGACAAACCTGTGGGCGCTCGTAGGCAGGCTCCGTGACCACAGCGTCAGCGAGCGCGCCAGCTCGCGAGCCTCTTCGTAGTACCGGCCGAGCGGCCCGTCGCTCGTCAGGCGCGCTGAGCCGAAGAACACGATGGTGTCGTGCACGTGCTCCTGCTGGAAGCGCCGCAGCGGCGCGAGGTATTCGGCGATGATGCGCAGCGGACGCGCCTCATCGCTGGTCATGAACTCCTCGTCCTTGTAAGGCACAGTGACGGCAGGCGGGCTCTCATGTTTCATGGGCAGGTCCTGGGCTACGCACGGGCAAAGTCGATGAAGCCACGAGCGACGTCGGTGTGGATCAACTGCACGTGGAGCCGATCCCCGACGTCCAGCCCCTCGAAACCGCGAATCACGCGACCCTCGGCAGGCGGCTGCAGCGTGCGCACCCAGGTTCCTTTGTCGGAAGCGCCGGTGACGATCGCCTCGAATCTCTGTCCAATGCGCGGGGCGAGCAGCTGGGCGGCCGCGGACTTGCTCACCTGGCGTTCCACCTTCGCGGCGTTGCCTTCCTGGTCGGTGCAGTGGGCGGCAAGGGCTTGCAGATCCGACTCGGAGTAGGGCAAAGCGGTACCGGCGAGTGCCGCTTTGAGCATGCGCTGCCCGATGACGTCCGGGAATCGTCGGTTCGGTGCCGTGGAGTGCGTGTAGTCGCGCACAGCGAGCCCGAAATGTCCCTGGATCGGTTTGCCAGGCAGCTCGAGCGCATATTCTCCGGCGCCCAGCAGCTTGATCACCGACAGCGACAGATCCGGAAAGCCGACAGGGTCGGCGTCGTGCTGCAGGGTGAGGAATGTGTTGAGTGCCCGCGCATCCGCTGTCGCGGGTAGGTGTCCGCCGCGGTGAGCGGCGAGGGTCACGATCCGCTCCCAGCGCTCCGGCGTGCGCAGGATTCTGCGAATGGAAGGCACTCCTTTGTGCTCGAAGTAGCGGGCGACCACTCCATTCGCCGCAATCATGAACTCCTCGATCAGCTCCTCGGCGCGATTCTTCGCCTCCGTCTGCAGATCCGTGAGCACGCCGTTGGACACTACCGCGCGCGGCTCGACGGTTTGAAGGCTGAGCGAGCCACGCGCGTGGCGCACCTGCTTCAGTGTCTGGGCGACGCGGTCCTGCAGACGCAGGTTGGCGTCCAGGCCGGAGACGGAGGCAAGGGGCTCGGGCGCCGGGCCTTTGCCTTCGAGCCACGCTGCCACGCTGCGGTAAGCCAGCTTGGCGCGGTTCACGACGCGTGAGCGATAGATCTGTGAATCCACGATGGTACCGGCGGCGCTGATCGTCATCTCGATGACGATGCTCAGCCTCTCCTGTTCCTGCCCCAGGGAGGTCAGGTCCGTGGAGAGCCGCTCAGGCAGCATCGGAAAGATTTCCGCAGCCGTATAGACCGAGGTGGTGTTGTTGCGCGCGTGCTCGTCGAGCGCCGACCCACGCTTCACCAGGCTGTCGACGTCAGCGACGGCGACCAGGATCCTGGTCGCACCGTCGGCGGCGCCTTCGGCGACCGAGAGTTGATCCAGGTCGCGCGAATCGTCGTTGTCGATCGAGGCCCAGAGCAGGCCGCGCAGGTCCTGAATCTCCGGGCCGCTCTCGCGGGCCGGTTGTGTCAGGGTGTTCAGCTCCACCAGAGCCGCAGGAGAGAAATCCGGTTGCAGGCCGCGTTCGATCATGGCCTGGCGTGCGATGGACTTCAGCTGATCGAGGCCGTTCTTGCGATGCGGCGTCATTTCACCAGTTCTTGAGTAACGAACGCGGCAACGTCCCGCAGCTGCTGCGGCGAGAGGCTGCCGCGAAAGGAGGGCATGTCGTTGCGGCCCGTGGTGGCGACCGAATACACGGTCGCGGCGGTCAGGGTCGGCTTCAAGGCAGCCCCTGCGCCGTGGCTGCCTTGACCATCGGGACCGTGGCAGGCCTGGCAGATCTGCAGGTAGGTCTGCTTGCCTTGCCGAAGATCTGCGGGTCCGTCCGGCATCGAAGGAATGGCTGCCGTTGCGTCCGTGGCCTTGGGAGTGGGAAATACCGGAGGCGCCGATGGCGGCAACGGGGGCCTGGGTGGCAGCGTGCCCTTGAGAGAGAACAGCCACACACCATCGCCTCGGGCACTGCTCGCATAGACCGAGCCAGCGGCGAGCACGGCGACGTATTCCGTGCCTTTGTATTCGAACACCGAGGCCGGTGCGGTGATGGGGGCATCGGTCTGAAACTCCCACAACACCTGCCCGTCGCGCTTGTCATAGGCCATGAGCCTGCCGTCGGTTCTGCCGATGAACAGCAAGCCGCCGGCCGTGTTCACCGAGCCGCTGCTGCAGCCTTCGACCCATTGGCGGCGCCACAGGAGACGATTGGTCGTCACGTTGAGCGCCGCAAGAATGCCCCTGCGAGACGCGCTCACCTTCTCGAACGAACCCCCCAGGTAATGCTCTCCGACTGTGGCGGGGGGCGCGATCTCACGGGCGTTGCGCTTCGCGACACCCACGGCATCGATGGCGCAGACGAACAGCGCATCTGCCTGCGGGTCGTAGGAGCTGGGCGGCCAGCTCACCCCGGCCAGCGGCGTGTAGAGAGCAGGCTTGTCGTCGAAGGGTGTGAACGTGCGGCCCTGGTTGACCAGCTCGTAGCCGTCGGGTGGGATGTCGATGTGGTGGGAGACGATGTCATCGCCGATGGGAATCGGCTGCGTCGCGGCCGTTTTCTGCGTGGCGTTCTGCATCACCGGCTGCTCCGGGATGCCGATCAGCGGTTTGCCGGTGACGCGATCGAGGATGTAGGCGTAGCCGTCCTTGTTGAGCTGCGCCAGGCCTTTGCGCGGCTGGCCACTGACGGTCGCGTCGAACAGTACGACGGGGTTGGGAGCGCCATAGTCCCACAGATCGTGATGAATCTCCTGATAATGCCAGCGATACCGGCCGGTCTTCGCATCGAGCGCCAGCACGGAGGAGCTGTAGAGATCGTCACCTGCGCGGACTGAGCCGTTGAGGTCCGGAGCGGGGTTGTCAGTGGAGACATAAAGGAGTCCGAGCTGCGGGTCCAGCGCCGGTGTCTGCCAGATGGAGGCGCCGCCGTGCTTCCAGGCGTCGCTGTCCGCGGGCCAGCTCTCGTGGCCGGGCTCACCTGGCCCGGGAATCGTATAAAACACCCAGCGAAGCTTACCGGTGCGAGCATCGAAAGCCTTGAGCCGGCCGCGCGTGGCCAGCTCGCCGCCCGCATGGCCGATGATGACCACGCCGTCGTAGTAGAGCGGGGCGGCCGTTATCGTGAACCCGCCCTCCTGCAAGGTCTCGCTCTGGACCGACCAGCGCACGGCACCGGTGCGCTGATCCAACGCGAGGAGCTGGTTGTCGAGCTGACCGACGAACACCTTGCCTTCGCCGATCGCCACCCCGCGGCTCACCCAGCCGCAGCACGGCACTACCTTCGCGGCGTCGAGATTCGCCTCGTGCTCCCACAGCACATCGCCCGTCTCGACACTGATCGCGAACACATCGTCATTGCCTGCGATCACATAGAGGGTTCCCTCGTATTCCAGGGTCTGCGCCTGCCCTGAGGTGCGACGGTCGAGTCCGGAGCCGCGCAGCGAGGCACGCCACACGGCTTTCAGTCCGGAGACCGTATCCCGGTTGATCTGCTGGAGCGGCGAGTACCGTTGGTTGAGCACGTTGCCGCCGTTGGTCGGCCAGTCCTTGCCCGGCTCCGCGGCAAGCTGCGTCGCAGTGAAGGCAGGTGCGGGGACGATAACCGGCTGCGCCGCGCCGGTTGAACCCGCCAGCGCTGCCCCCAGAACGCATTCCAACACGCGTAGGGCGATCGCGGACCGCAGCGTCGCGCGCAAGTGCAGTGCCCTGGGGAGGTCAGACGAACTGCACGTTCATGCCGTCCGGATCCTTCACGTAGAAGCCGTATTGCCAGTTCTCGGCCGGGGTGAGGCCTCGCTGCTGCAGCACTTGCGTCACGGCCGCCTTGTTGAAGTTCTCGACACCGACGCCGAAGTGATCGACCGTGCCGTAGGGCTTCTCCTTGCGGATGGAGACGATGACTCGCTTGCGCCCGAGGCGCACGATGCCGTGCTCCTTGTCCGTGCTCAGCACCGACAGTCCGAACAGGTCCTGATAGAACTTCGCGGAGCGTTCCACGTCGCTCACCAGCACCGAGACGTGGTCGATGCCGGTCGGCGTGAGACTGGCAGCCGCAGGGGTGTCCGCCGCCGTCGCCGACCTCATCGGGACGCTGGCGGCCGCGAACAACATCGTCAGTCCTTGTACGAGATCGCGGCGGGAGAGGTTGCCGTTCTCGAAGCGCTCGACGAGATTGGAAATCACGGACTTCATGGCAATCCTTCTTGGATAGGTTGCACGTTTTGGGTGCGCCGCGGGATATTACCCCAAGGGCCCCTCGTACACTTACAGCGGGAGAGTTCCATGTCCAAATCCTGCATCCACCTGAAATCCGTCCGCACGTCCACGCCGAACTCCGATGGTTGCGAGGAATGTCTCGCCATGGGCGACACCTGGGTGCACCTGCGCCTGTGTCGCACCTGCGGACACGTCGGGTGCTGCGACGACTCCAGGAACCGGCACGCCACCAAGCACTTCCACGCCACGCACCATCCCATCGTCACCTCGATCGAGCCAGGCGAGGATTGGAGCTGGTGTTATGTGGACGAGGTGGTCATGGAGCTGCGTTGAGGTCGGGCGCCGCGCGCGCGGCCTTGATCGCCGGGAGAGGAAGTCCTACGTCCAGTCGTCGCCGCCGCCGCCACCGCTGTCGAAGCCGCCGCCGCTGTTGTCGTCCCATGACCCCGAGTCGGACAGGCCGAAGTCGGCTCCGCCCATGTCGGCATTGGGATCGACGGGCGGCTCTTCTACGATCGGTGGAGCGACGCCGCCGGCCGACTGGCCGGAATCCAAAAAGTGCCGTGCCAGCTCTTCCCCGGCCACGACACCCGCGCCGACTGCCAGCCCACTGGCGAGGCCGCCGGCAATGCCGGAGCCCAGACCCGACCCGCCGTAACCGGGTCCATAGCCGTAGCCCGGGCCGGGACCGTAGCCCGGAGCATATCCGGGGCCGGCGGCCACCGGCCCGCTCGCGTACTGCTGATAGCTGGTGGCCGCCGCAGCGCGTCTGCGAATGACCATCCACAGCACCGCGAGTCCGGCGCCGACGACCAGAATGAAGCCCCAGGGGATGCCGGAAGAGTGCGGGCGCGAGTACGGCACAGTGAACACCGGTCTGGCCTGCGTCTGTGCCAACTCGCTGCGCAACTGCCGTAGAGAAGCGGGGTCCGCATTAGGGAGTCCGGGCTTCAGTTGCTCGGCCGTGGCGAGCTCCTGGCGGGCTCTGGCAAGGTTGCCCTCGCGGGCATAGACCTCGGCGGCAACGTAGTGGGCATCGCCGCTGCGCGGGTGATCCCGCAGCACCTGATCGATCATCTGCTGCGCCTGGCCCAGGTGGCCGGATCTGGCGGCCTCATAGACCTGGTGCGGAGTGGGGTCGCTCGAGGCCTGGGCCCATACGGCCCCGGCGAACGCGACCAGCACGACGGCGAGCGCGGCCTGCAAATACTTCATCTTCCGTACACCTCTGAAGGCGAACCACCCCCCAATCTGCGGGCACTGCACCGCTTCTCAAGGGAGGCCCACGGACACATTTTGACTGGAGCGGGGGCCTGGAGGTTCCTGCGGCAGAGGATAATCGACCAGCCGCGCTGAATTATCGATGAGCCGTCGCCGCCTCGCCTGTGCCGATGCCACACGCGACGCGAGTGGTGATGGATAGCAGCGAGCCGCGCTCGCGCCGCGGCACGCTGACCGGCTACACGGCCTTGATGAACCCGACGACCAACAGGATGATGCCCACGACCACGAGCAGATGAATGGCGCCGAAGGTGATTTTCACGGCGAGCCACAGGACCAGCCAGAGAACGATCAGTGCAACGCCCAGGGCTTTCAGAATTCCCACGTAACCTCTCCTGTGCGACCGACGCGCACGCTGCCACTGAGGTCCGCAAGCAGGCGCCATGCCCGCTCACCCTGTGCAGGCGTCCTACAGTCAACGCAGGCCCAGGACTACGACTTTTTCGGTGGTTTTCTGAGTGGGCCAGATCGGTGAGGTCATTCCGACGGCAACGGCTACGCGTTGCTTACCACTGTCGCTGTAGGTGATGACGCCGCCCCCCAGCGCACCGCCGAGTCCCTTGGACCACAACTCCCTGCCGTCCCGGGAGTCGAACGCGTACAGCGTGCCGCCCATGTCACCGACGAACACCAGCCCTGCATCCGTCGAGGTGACGCCGCTCATCACGGGATACGGTGTCTTGAACTTCCACACGACCTTGCCGCTGTCGGCGTCGGTCGCATACACCCAGCCGGCCCAGGTCGAAGGAGGGTCCAGCTTCCCGAAGGCTTCATCGGGATGGGCCTGGTCGTTGGCAGACCATGGCTGGTACATCGGCGTGTTGCGTGTCTTCTCCACGGGCTGCAGGGTGACCGTGGCGCACCAGTCGACTGCTCCGGTATAGAGCAGATTGGTCGTGGGATCGTAGTCGGGCCCATTCCATTCCGATCCGCCCTGAGGGCCCGGACAGAAGTGAACCGGATGCTGTGACAACGGCTCCGTAGCGTTCTCGATGCGAGTGACGGGCGTGTGATAGAGCGCGTGCCCGCTGCCGAGGTCAAAGGCATGCAGATGGCCGTCCTTGGGAGCGACGGCAACGATGTGTCTGCCGCCCCTGGTCGTGGCCAGGATCGGCGGGGTCGACACGTCCCAGTCGTGAAAGTCCCCCGGCGACACGGGATAGCGAGTTCGAAAGGCGCCGCTCTTCGCATCCAGCACGACGATGGAAGCGGTGTTCGCGTTGGGTCCCGGACGCAGGCTTCTGTCGAAATCCGGCGCGGGATTGCCGCCCGGCACATACAACAGCCCGCTCGCCGGATCGAGTGTGTAGGAAGTCCAGGTGGCGCCGCCGCTGATCGGTACGTCCGGCGCGTTGCCCCACCCCTGTGCCTTGGCTTCCGCGGCGTCTTTGGGCACGAGCCAGGTCTGCCAGCGTATCTTGCCCGTCGCCGCATCCAGCGCGTACATCCGGCCCTTGACCCCCTTGTTGTCCCCGCCTGCATTGCCGACGAACACCAGCCCCCGCCAGACGATCGGCGCCGCGGGAATCGACTCCGCATCACCGAGGCGCGGGTCGGTCAGCTGTGTTTCCCAGAGCTTCGCGCCTGTGGCGGCGTCGTACGAGACGAGGCGCCCGTCGCGCGTGCCCCGGAACAACTTGCCGTCGGCCCAGGCGATGCCGCGGTTGACCTTGAGAAACCCACTCTTGAACTCTTCATGGGCGCGCCAGCGCACGCGGCACGTGGAGGGATCCAGAGCAAACGTGTCTTTCTCGGTCGTTCCGAAGAGCGTGCCACCGACCTCGATGAGGCCCGTTTGAAACCCGCCTTCCTCGGCGGTGTCGAAAGTGCAGAGGATCTCCAGACTGTGCACGTGCGCGGCGTCGATCTCGCGCAACGGCGAATGGCGCTCGGAGGTGAGGGTGTTGTTATAGCCGGGCCAGTCGCCCGCCACGGGAGCGGCCGCCTGCACGCCCATGGCCGTGCCCGCCAGTCCCAAACCTGCCAGTCCGAGGCGAACCAGGCCGATGCGCACAGCGTTCATAAGAGTGCTCGCACGCGAAGATCACGCAGCCACAGGGGGATCCAGGTCAGCGCTCCCATCATAACCGGAAACACGAACGCCTCGAATGCCGGGCTGCCGGCCCGCACGTGGGTGGCAACGGCGCCCCCGAGCAGCCCGGTGATCAGAACGGCGCCGAGAATCGCGCTGCGCGGGATTGCGTAGACGATCGCGCACACCAGCACCAGGATCCCGATCTGCGGTGCCAGGCCGACCGGCAGCCCCAGGCGATTGAAGGCTTCGATGACGTGGCTCTCCTTGAATACCTTGGTGATGCCGTCGAACAGCAGGAACAGAACGACGAGGCCGCTCAACAGCCGTGCCGTCCAAAGGCGGCCCGCGGACAGGGGTAGGCTCTGGATGGAGGTGCTCATGGGGTCTCCTCTTCGAGGGTTGGCATTATTATCCCCAGGACGAAGCCGCATTTCGCGAGCCGACAGCGCGGCGCGATTTTTTATCGTGCACGGTCCCCCTCAGGGGGAGGGCCCGTCTTTGCCATCTGATCCAGGTGCAGCCGGATGTGGGCTGCCTCGGCGGCCGAGCCGGCCAGCGAGATGGCGCGCTGAAAGGCGTCCCGCGCCTCATCCTGGCGACCCAACTGTTGCAGGTATGCGCCCTTCGCGCCGTGAAAGTGGAAGTAGCCGGACAGGCGCGCCGCGAGCGGCTCGATCATGGCGAGCGCCGCCTCGGGTCCGCGGGTCTTGGCGACGGCGACCGAGCGGTTGAGCGTGACGACCGGAGAGGGTTGCAGCCGCTCCAACGCCGCATAGAGCAAGTCTATCTGTGCCCAATCGGTGTCCGCCGCGTGCGCGGCGCGAGAGTGCAGCGCCGCAATGGCTGCCTGAATCTGATAAGTCCCCGGCTGGCGGTGGCGCACCGCCTTGTCGATGAGGGCGAGGCCTTCGGCGATCAGCGTGCGATCCCACAGCTCCCGGTCCTGATCCTCCAGCAACACGATCGCTCCCTTGGCGTCGAGTCGCGCGGCGGAACGTGCGTGTTGCAACAGCAGCAGTGCCGTCAATCCCATCATCTCGGGCTCGCTCGGAAACAGCCGCAGCAGCAGTCGCGCGAGCCGAATGGCCTCTTCGCATAGTTGCTGGCGCAGGGCGACCGATTCGGCGGTCGACGAGTAACCCTCGTTGAACAGCAGATAGATCATCGTCGCCACGACGCCGAGACGTTCCGTGCGCTCGGCTGGACTGGGAGTATCGAACGGCACCATGCTCGCGGCGATACGGTTCTTGGCGCGCGTGATGCGTTGCTCCAGGGCCGCTTCGCTGACCAGGAACGCGCGGGCGATTTGTTGCACCGACAGCCCGGACACGACGCGCAGTGCCAATGCGATCTGCTGTGGCGCCGGCAAGTCAGGATGGCAGCAGACGAACAGCAGGCGCAGCAGGTCGTCGCGGTAGTCTGCGCTGTCGAGGCGCTCGACCAACTCCGACTCCGTGTCGTCCACGTCCGCGAGCGTCTCCTCGGGCGGCAGCTCCTGCAGCTTGCGGCGGCGGCGGACGGCATCGATGGCGACGTTGCGGCCGACGAACACGAGCCATGCCGTCGGATCGCGCGGCGGCCCCTTTTGCGGCCAGGTCCGCAGCGCCCGCAGACAGGCGTCCTGGAACGCTTCCTCGGCGGTGTCGAGGTCGCGAAAGTAGCGTAGCAGCGCGGCGACCGCCTGAGGGCGCGCCGAAGTCAATGCCGCCTCGATCCAGGCGGCTTGCGTCACCGGGTGCCGCTCTTGGAATCGAAGCCGGGACCGGGCGGGTTGAGTACCGAGACCGGCCGGATCTCGTACGCGCCGCCGGGATTGGCATTACCGAGCTCGCGTGCCGTCTCCAGCGCCTGCTCGAGTCCCTCGCACTCCACGATGTAGAAGCCGAGCAACTGCTCTTTCGTTTCGGCGAAGGGTCCGTCGACCACCAGCGCGGGCTCGCGATCCTTGCGCAGCGTCGTTGCGGTTGTCGTCGGCATGAGACGCGCTACGGGCCCCAGACGTCCGCTGCCTGCCAACTTCTGCTGCACGGCCGAGAGCCGCGCCATCACGGCGTCGTCCTGCTCTTTTGGCCAGGAGTACACGACGTCCTCGGAGTTGTAGCAGAGAATCGCGTACAGCACGGCGCGCTCCTGAGGGTTCTGCGGGGTACGTTCTGCAGACTTCTGCGCAAGTATGCCTAAAATGCGCGCCATGAATGTGAACGCGCGAGCTTCCGCTACAGCTGCCGCGACCCTGCTGGCTCTCCTGGGTGCCGCGGCCACGCAGGCCGATCCTGCTCCATTCGATCTCGCGGGGCCGAGCCTGCAGGTCACGGTCAGTCGCGGCGGGCAGACACTGCCGATCTCCGAAGTGCCGAACCTCGCCGCAGGCGACCGGCTTGCGATCCGCGCCGATCTGCCCTCGACGCAGTCCGCTCACTATCTGCTGATCGCCGCGTTCCTGCGCGGCGCGACGAATCCGCCGCCCAAGAGCTGGTTCTTCCAGTGCGAGACCTGGTCCCGCTCCTGCGCTCAGCAGGGCCTGAGCCTCACCATACCGGCAGAGGCTCAGCAGGTGCTGCTGTTCCTCGCTCCCGAGACCAGCGGCGATTTCAGAACCGTGGTCGGAGCGGTGCGCGGGCGCCCCGGAGCGTTCGTGCGTGCCTCGCAGGATCTCAATCAGGCCACCCTGGATCGCTCGCGGCTGGATGCGCATCTCGCGGCGATCCGCGCGCTGAGCGCATCCGACCCCGCCAAGCTCAAGGACGTGGCGCCGCTGCTGGCGCGCAGCCTGGCGATCAAAGTCGATGCGAAGTGCTTCGACCGTATCCCGGAATTGCAGGCGCCCTGCCTGATGGCGGGCCAGGACTCGCTCATCCTCAATGACGGCCACAGCACCTCGATGGTGGAAGCGCTGACCACCGGCCCGGCGAGCGATCTGGCGATGGAAGCCAGCTATACCCCGCAGCTCAGCTACGGTTACTACAGCCCCTACATCGCCTCGGTGTTGGATATCGCGCGCATCCTCGATTCGTTTCACACCGCGCGCTATCAATACATCCCCGCGCTGGCCTCTCTGCAAGGCGATGAGCTCAATCTGACTCTGAACACGCCGCCCTCGTTTCGCGATCCCAAGTCGGTGTTGGTTGTGGCTCTGCCCGCAGTGGAGCGTGCGCAGCTGCCGCCGCTGCACGCCGTTGACCCGAAGGAGATCTACTGCGCGCGCAAGGACGTCCTGGTGCTGCCCGTGGAGGGTGCGCCACTGGTGTTCTCTACCAGCTACGCGCACGAGGTGACGCTGCGGCTGCAAGGCAAGGAGGGCAAGACTTTCGATCTGCCGGCGAAGGCCGACCCGCAGCAGGGAGGCTTCATCGTCAACACGGCGAGCCTGGCCACCGCCAGCCTCGGGGACCGCATCCAGGGCTCGCTGCAGGGCTACTGGGGCTTCGAGAAATACGCCGGGCCGACGTTCGAGCTGGTGAACGCCCACACGCAGAACTGGTCCCTCGCAGGCGCCGATGACGGAGCGCTGGTCGTGGGGCGCGAGGACACGGTGCACCTGCAGGCCGGCAGCGTCAGTTGCGTCGACCGTGTCATGTTCCAGGATGCCGACGGCAAGGAGCTCAAGGTCGATTGGAAGACCGTGAAGCCGAATGAGGTGGAAGTGAAACTGCCGCTGCAGGCGGCGAAGCCGGGACCGATCACGCTGCTGGTTGCACAGCACGGTGGCGGGCAGCCTCAGCACGTGTCTCTACATGCTTTTTCGGAGGCCGCGCACCTCGAGCACTTCACGTTGTACGCGGGTGAGGATCACGGCGTTCTGCAGGGCAGCCGCCTGGATGAGGTCGCGAGCCTGGCGGTCAAGGACGTGGTGTTCCTGCCCGGCAAGCTCACCACCGGCCAGGGGAAGGATCAGCTTGCCATGGCCGCGCAGGACGCCCTGGCGGCCGGCGCCCTGGTGCACGGCGATCCGACCAAAGCCAAAGTCATGCTGAAGGACGGCCGCGCTCTCACACTCACCGTCGCCGTGGAGGAGCCGCGTCCCAACGCGACGCTGATCGGCAAGAGCGTGCAGCCCTCCGCCTCCAGCAACGCGAGCAACATCCAGCTCGCCGATCCCGATGAGCTTCCGCAGGATGCGCGCCTGACGTTCTCGCTGCGCTCGCAGTCGCCGGGTGGCTTTACGCATGACGACAAGGTCGAGGTCGCAACTGTCGATGGAAGCTCCACCACGACTCTCAGCGTGAGCAACGGCAGCATCATGCTGGAGGACTCGCGCGTCGCCGTGGCAACGCTCGATCCCTCGAAAGCCTTCGGCTCCTCCACCTTCGGGCCGCTGCAGTTTCGTGTCGTGTCGAGCGATGCCTCCGGGGATTGGCATCCGCTCGCCACGCTGGTGCGCCTGCCGGTGCTGCGCGAGCTGAAGTGCCCGGCGACGGCGGAGCTGGCCTGCAGGTTGACTGGCTCGAACCTGTTCCTGGTGGAGGCCGTTTCCAACGACTCCAAGTTTGCTCATCCGGTGCAGGTGCCGGATGGCTTCCCCGGCTACGCGCTGCCCGTTCCGCATCCTGCCGACGGTCCGCTGTACGTGAAGCTGCGTGACTATCCGTCTGTCGTCAATGCGACCGCTCTGACTGCGCAATCGCTGCCGCCGTCACCGGATGAAGTGTCACGGGCGGAAGTCAGGCACGAAGCGCACGCGACGTCGATACCTGACAGCGCGCCTCCGCCTCAGCAGACTCCTGCCGCGCCGGCAACGCCCGTTCCGGCTGTGCCGACCACCGCCGCTGCTCCAGTTCCGCCGGCGACCGCGGGCTCTACGCCCGCGGCGGCGAGTCCGAAGCCACCGGCGCCCGGCGCCCCGTCCATGTCGAGCTCTGCGGGTGAGGTGGCACCGTCGACGAACCCCAAGCCGCCGGCGGCGCCAACTGCCGCGACCGTGCCCGCTGCGCCACCGGCGGCGCCAACTGCCGCGACCGTGCCCGCTGCGCCACCGGCGACGCCAACTGCCGCGACCGTGCCCGCTGCGCCACCGGCGACGCCAACTGCCGCAACCGCGTCCAGCGCGCCGCCGGCAGCACCAACTTCCGCCCCGAGCCAGGATCCCGCGCCAACGCCAACGCCCGCGAAGATTGCGGCTTCCGCGCCGATCTCGAACACCCCCGCACCCACGCCCAACTGATGTCAGCCGGGGTGAGTCCTGCCGATCGTCCCCTGCTCACCCAGGAAGTCCACGCACAGCTGCTTGCCGCGCGCCGCGACGGCGCGCGCACGCTGGAGTGCTCGCTGGACCTGAAACGCTCGCGCACGAGGGTGGAGGTCACGCACGACAGTTGGATCTGGCAGGGCAAGCGGTTTCCATATCCGCAGACCTGCAGGGAGCGCACGATCTACTACTGGGACGGCACGGACTTCCAGCCGGCCGCGCGCTTTACTTCCTCGCTCATCAAACTCGTGCCGACCGAGTGGGGGCCGCCCACATTCGAGATCGATGGCATCAAGATGCTGCCGACGGCGCGCCTCTCTCCCTATGCGGATGCGGAGGTGAAAGTCGGATATGTGCGCCCGCAGGCAAAGCTCGTTCTCGATACGTGCGGGGGCTTGGGTTATTTCGCGGCCTGGTGTGTGCAAGGCGGCGCTGCGCAGGTCCTCTCCTGCGAGAAGAACCCCGACGTGATCTGGCTACGCACCCTCAACCCGTGGTCTCCCGCGGACGGGGCGGGGCTACGCCTGATACAGGCGGACATAACCCACCAGATCCACTCCATCGCCGACGCTTCGATTGACGCGATCCTGCACGACCCTCCCCGTTTCGGGATCGCCGGGGAGCTGTATTCCGCAACGTTCTACGAGTCCCTGGCGCGCGTGCTGCGCCACAGGGGCCGGCTGTTTCACTACACCGGCTCCCCGAACAAGCTGACCGGCGGGCGCGATGTGCGCAACGAGGTCGCGGAACGGCTGCGGCGCGCCGGTTTTGCAGTGCGGCTGCAGGGCGACGGTGTGTTGGCGACCAAGCAAGCCTCGGGCGTGGGTGCGGTGCCGCATTGAGCCCATTTGTCTCCGAGGTGGACACAACTTGCGAAGAAATCGATTTGCCCTTGATGCGCGGGTACCTTTAGGTCAAGAAATGCGAAGCCGGCAGGGCAATCGGCTCGCAGCGTGGGTACTGAAAAGGGGGAACGCATGAGACAGTCTATCCGGGCCTGGCGCCGCTCAATGGGGTGGAGCGTCGCGCCGCTGTGCGCAGCCGTGGCTCTTGGGGCGAGCGGCGTTGCGCTCGCACACCACTCGTTCGCGATGTTCGACAGCGCACATCAGGTCAAGCTCGCGGGCACGGTGAAGAGCTTCGAGTGGTCCAATCCCCACGTCTATATCGAGCTGAACGCCACGGGGGCCGACGGCTCGAGCAAGGACTACACGGTCGAATGCGCCAATCCGGGCATCCTCGATCGCATCGGTTGGAAGTTCAACATGATCAAGCCCGGTGACAAGATCACCGTGATTATCGCGCCGCTGAAGACCGGCGAGCCGGGCGGGTTGCTCAAGCAGGTGACGTTGCCGGATGGGCGAGTGTTCGCCAACGGCGCACCGGCGGGCAAGGCGAGCATCAAGTAGGCGCGGGGCTATGTTGCAGATAACACGACGAAATTCCAGCTCGATGGCAGCGACCTGCGTGTTGGCGGCGGTGTGTCTCGGGGTCGCCGCGCCGGCACTGGCAGCGGCACCCGCCGCACAGCCGGCCGCGCCGGCCTCGATCGAGGGGTCTGCGGCCGCCGTCCATGGCCTGACGGGAACGTGGAATCGCTACCCACAACTGGGTGAGGCGCCGGATCCGAAACTGCCGCCACCCCCACCGCCGGTGGCGCCGCCGCCGCTGAAGGCGCAATACAAGCCGGACTGGAACGCCAAGCAGGAGGCCATCAAAGAGGCCGACGCGCGCGGCGAGCCGCCTTTCACGGATTACGTGAAATGCCTCCCCGACGGGATGCCCACGATGATGATCGCCATGTTCCCGATGGAGGTGCTGCAGACTCCCGGGCAGGTGACGATCATGCAGGAGGCCTACAACCAGGTGCGGCGGATCTATCTGAACGAAAAGCAGATCCCCATCGAGGATGCTGAGCCCGGCTACTGGGGCCACTCGGTCGGCCACTGGGAAGGCAATACCCTGATCGTCGACACGGTCGGGATCAAGCCGACCGTGCTCTTCCGTGGTGTGCCGCACAGCGACCAGATGCGCATCCACGAGCGCATCGAGATGCTCAGGCCGGACTTCTTCGAAGACCACATCACGGTGGAGGATCCGGTCTACTTGACGGCGCCGTGGAGTTTCACCTACGCCTACACGCGGCTGCCGCACTACAAGATGCTCGAGTACGTGTGCGATTCCAACCGCGAGTACAAAGACCCCAAGACCGGCGGCACGCGGATGCGTATCGGGGGCCACTGAGCTCCGCCTGACAACCCGCGGTGGCCGTCCTGCCTGACGGCCACCGCTCTCCCGCACGGGGCGGCGCTCGCGCATGCTGGGATTGCGGACACTCCGCTTGCCCCGCGATCCCCTGTTGGGATTGCGGACACTCCGCTTGCCCCGCGGTCCACTGTCGCGACTCGGGATCCCGATTGTCTTCGTCCTGATCTGGTCGACCGGATTCATCGTTGCGAAGGCGGTGGCTCCGCACGCCGACCTGCAGCTGTATCTGGTTGCCCGGCTGTCGCTGACCGCGCTGCTCATGGGAGCGGCAGGTGTGCTGGTGGGCGCGAAGTGGCCCAAGGGCAGGGGGGTGTGGCCGCATCTGCTGGCCGGCGCCCTGATGCAAGGCGTGTATCTGTGCGCCAGCTATTGGGCGATCGCGCGCGGGCTGGCCGCCGGCGTGATGTCGCTTCTGGGCGCGCTGCAGCCGTTGTTCACGGCACTTTTTCTCGTCGTCGTGTTGGGACGCCGGCTGTCCTCGCGCACCTGGGTCGGCCTGGTGGTCGGGTTGGCGGGAGTGTCGTTGGTGCTGGCCCCGAAGCTGCTGCACACGGGTGTCGGCTCGCTGGCTCCGTGGACGGTGCTCGCGGCGCTGGGGAGTGTCATGGCGGTGACGGCCGGTGCGCTGGTACAGAAGCGGCTGGCCGCCACTGATCTGCGGACGGCGGCGAGCGTTCAGAATTTCGGCGGCGCCTGCGTTGCGATGCTGGTGACCTGGGCCGCGGGGACGGGCCAATGGGACGGGTCGGCGGTGTTGTGGGGCGCGTTGTCGTGGGCGGTGCTCGTTCCTTCCGTGATCGGCACTACTTTGTTGATGTGGATGATGCGCCACGGAGAAGCGACCAAGGTCACGGCACTGCTCTTGCTCGTGCCGCCGCTCGCGGCCGTGCAGGCCTATCTGTTCTTTCACGAGACGCTCTCGCAGGTCCAACTCGTCGGTTTTGCGCTCGCGTTGTTGGGCGTGTTGCTGACTCGCTCGGCGCCCAGACAATTGTAACCATTTGCGGCGACCACGCTCTGGTGGGCGCTCGCGATGCCCGCAGCCGCGTGAAAGGCTGTGCTCTAATCGCGGCGGGATCGCTTCCCATCAAGGGGGATTACATGAAACTGCGTACGATCGTCTTCGCAGCCGCGTTGTTCGCGGCCGCTGCGGCTCAAGCACAGCCTCCCGCTGTCAGTCCGGAACACCAGGCGGCGCGCGACGCCATGCACAAGGCTTGCACGGATGACAGCAAGTCACTGTGCGGCGACAAACAGGGCCGCGAAATGGTGACCTGCCTGCGCAGCAATGCCGCCAAGTTGAGCGCCGGTTGCAAGGAGGCGATGTCCAAGCTGACTCGCCCCGCCGGGGCGCCTGCGGCGAAGTAGCCGGCTCGCCGGGCCACTCGCACCCAGGCGCCCGACCCACGGTCGCCTGGGTACATATTTACAATAATCAACAACTTACGACGTAAATAAGCTCTCCATTCGAGCCGCTGTGTCCGGGACCGGACAACACCGGCGCTCCGGGCCACGGCTTGCGGTTGCGGCCTCAACACTTTACCGTCCGGCCTGAAGAAGAGGGGCGCTCGAGCCAGCAGCGCTTCCGCCTCGTCTGTCTGGAGCGCGCCATGTCGGAAGAAGCCTCGAACCCCGTCAGCCTGCGTACGGCGAACTCGCCGTCCGCCTTCGATTTGCGGCGCGTGGGTGCGCACCCCGACTACTGGTACGCGCTCGCGTGGTCCGACGATCTGAAGCCCGGCCAGGTCATCGCGCGGCAATTCGCCGGCGAGCCCATTGCGCTCTACCGCGGCAGCGCCGGCCAGGTATTCGCCCTGGAGGATCGCTGCGCCCACCGGCAGGTTCCGCTGCACCTGGGCGTGGTGACCGGCGATACTCTGAAATGCCACTACCACGGCTGGTGTTATGACCGTACCGGCAAGTGCGTGGAGATTCCCTATCTCGGCAAGGATCGGCTGCCCAACGGAGTGAAGAGCTATCCCGCCTGCGAGGTCGATGACCTGATCTTCGTTTTCCCCGGTAATCCGGCCCTGGCGGAGATCCGCAAGCCGACCGTACTGGGCTCCTTCGCGCGCAAGGACTACAAGACGCGGCGCCTGAACCGCGAGGTGGCCTGCCACTACACTTTCATGCACGAGAACCTGTTCGACATGAACCACCAGTTCATGCATCGCAAGAACATGGGCTCGATCAAAGCGCGGTGCTTGAGCCGGCAGCATGGGGACAACTGGGCGCAGGTCGAGTACACCTTCAGCCGCACGGAGGGTAAGCCCTCCATGGGAGAGCAGGTGATCGTGGACCTCGTGCGCCGGCGGGGTGAGCCGAAGAAGGACTTCGGCGACCACATGCGCATTCGCACCGACTATCCCACGCAGAATCTGAAGGTCTGGGTCGGGCGCGACGTGCAGACGACGCAGGATCCAGTGCTGGACGTGTGGTTGAACTATACGCCGCTGGATGCCAGGCAGGCCACGAACCGCACCTTCGGGTATCTCTCCGTGAAGAAGCCGCCAATCCCCGGCCTCATCCACCTGGCGTGGCCGTTCGTCACCTGGTTCACCGAGAGGATCTTCGCCGAAGACAAGGATATCGTTGAATACGAGCAGCGAGCCTATGAGGCGCAGGGCGGGGATTGGAACAACGAGGTGTTTCCGGCATTGCGTGATCTGCGTAGCGTGCTCGCCCGTTGCGGCAGCGCCATCGAGACCTGATCCGGAGGCCCTGGACGGCCCCTTTCGGGCGGAAGTCCCCTAGCCCTGAGTCGGTACCCGGCTGGGCTAACCCCCGGCAGGCAGCTATCATGGGCGGATGAATGCCAGTGCCGTGGACTCCGAGCTGCTGATCCTCGTGGACGAGGCCGATCGGGAGATCGGACAGATGAGCAAAGCCGATTGCCACCGCGGCGCGGGAGTGCTGCATCGGGCTTTCTCGCTGCTCATTTTCAATGACGCCGGCGAGCTGCTGCTGCAGCAACGCTCCGCTGCCAAGCGCCTCTGGCCGCTGTACTGGTCGAACAGCTGCTGCAGCCACCCCCGCAGCCACGAGACGACTGAGATGGCGATTCATCGCCGTCTATATGAGGAGCTGGGCGTGCGCTGCCCGCTGCAGTTCTTGTTCAAGTTTCGCTATCAGGCACAATTCGACGCTTCCGGTGCGGAGCAGGAGCTCTGCTCGGTGTACATCGGCACCTGCAACCAGCCGTTGGCTGTCAATCGCCACGAGATCAGCGACTGGCGGTGGGTCGCGCCGGCGGCCCTGCAGGATGAGATGAGCGGCGCGGGAGCTGAGCGCTTCACTCCATGGTTCAAGCTGGAGTGGACGCAGATCTGGCGTGATCACCGCGAATCGATTCCCGCCTGAAGCGATCGCCCCCCAAAAGCAACAGGAAGTAAAAGATTTGAGCGTCCCACTGATTCAGGCCTACCGGGTTGGAAAGTACATCGCCGCTCAGAAGCTGCGTGGCGTGAAGCGTTATCCGCTGGTGCTGATGCTGGAGCCGCTGTTCCAGTGCAATCTCGCCTGCGCGGGCTGCGGCAAGATCGATTATCCCAAGGAGACCCTGCAGAAGCGGCTGAGCGTGGAGGAGGCGTTGCACGCGGTGGATGAGTGCGGGGCGCCGATGGTGTCGATCCCCGGCGGCGAGCCGCTGATCCACAAGGAGATGCCGCAGATCGTCGCGGGCATCGTGGCGCGACGCCGGTTCGTGTATCTGTGCACCAACGCCATCCTGCTCCCGAAGCACATCCACGAGTACACCCCCTCGCCGTACCTGACCTTCTCGATCCACCTGGACGGCAGCCGTGAGCGGCACGACGAATCGGTGTGTCAGGAGGGCGTGTTCGACAAGGCGGTCGCGGCGATCAAGCTCGCGCGCTCCAAGGGCTTCCGCGTCACCGTCAACTGCACGCTCTTCAGCGGCGAGAATCCCGATGACGTGGCGGCCTTCTTCGATGAGGCGATGACGCTGGGGATCGAAGGCATCACCGTCTCTCCCGGCTACAGCTACCACCATGCTCCGCGGCAGGATGTCTTTCTCGGGCGCAGCGCCAGCAAGCGGCTGTTCCGCGAGATCTTCAAGCGCGGGCGGCGCACCGGGGCGCGGCTGGGCGGCGCGCGTACCCGCTGGTCGTTCAATCACTCCGGGCTGTTCCTGGATTTCCTGGCGGGCAATCAGGCCTATCAGTGCACGCCGTGGAGCACTCCGACCTACAACCTCTTCGGTTGGCAGCGGCCGTGTTACCTGCTCACCGACGAGGGGCACGCGAGCAGCTTCAAGTCGCTGATGGAAGAAACCGCGTGGGACAAGTACGGCGTGGGCCGCAACCCCGCCTGCGACAACTGCATGGCGCACTGCGGGTTCGAAGGCACGGCGGTCAACGACGCGTTCACTCATCCGTTCAAGGCACTCAAGGCGGCCCTATGGGGCCCGGAGCTGACGGGTCCGATGGCGCCCGAGCTGCCTGTGACCTATGGCGACGGCGAGCATGTACGGCGCACCGTCGCGACGGTCGCCGTGCAGGATGTGAAGTTGTCCCACCGGTCCGCCGATCGAGGCTCGCGGTTGCCATGATGCGTGTAGCGGAAGCGGGGACGTGAACAGCGCGGCACCGGCGCAGGGCGCCGGACCGGCTCAGCCGGCCAAGCGCGACGCGTTTGCGGCGCAGCTGGAAGAATGGCGTGTGCGGATGGAAGCGGCCCTGGAGGCCCGCCTCCCGCACGCCGATGCGATCCCCACGCGCCTGCACGAAGCCATGCGTTACAGCGTCCTGGGTGGGGGGAAACGGATTCGTCCCGCACTGGTGTTTGCCACGGCACGCACGGTGGGGCTGGAAGACAGGCAGGTGGAGGCCGCCGCCTGCGCGATCGAGCTCATCCACGTCTACTCCCTGGTGCACGATGACCTGCCGGCGATGGACGATGACGACCTGCGCCGCGGCCGTCCCACCTGCCACAAAGCCTTCGACGAGGCGACGGCGGTGCTGGTCGGGGATGCCCTGCAGACGCTGGCGTTTCAGGTGTTGGCTCGCGATCCAGCCCTGCCGGACTCGGCCAGCACGCGGCTGCGGCTGGTGGATCTGCTGGCGGAGGCCAGCGGCACCTTTGGCATGGCAGGTGGACAGGCCATCGATCTGGCGGTGCAGGGCAAGCGGGTCGGCATCGCGCAGGTCGAGGAGATGCATGCGCGCAAGACCGGAGCCCTGATCCGCGTGAGTATCATGATGGCCGCGGCCTGTGCGCCGGCACTGGATGCCCGCCTGCACGAGGCGCTCGGCTACTTCGCCGACCCCATCGGACTGGCATTCCAGATCCAGGATGACCTGCTGGACGTGCTCGGGGACGTCTCGACGCTGGGCAAGGCGACCGGTGCGGACAGCGAGCGTGGCAAACCGACCCATCCGGCCGTTATCGGCATCCCGGCCTCGCAGGAGCGAGTCCGGTGGCTGCACACCCAGGCCCTGGAGGCGCTCACGCCGTTCGGGGCACGCGCCGAGCCGCTGCGCTTGCTGGCCGGTTGGCTGCTGGCCCGTAGCTATTGACCGGCCTCCAGGGCGGCGGATTGCGACGGCGGAGGTCCTGCGAGACACTCACCACCATGGATGCCAGCACCTCCGATGAGGATTATCAGGATCGGATCCTGCCGCATGTGTCGCGCACCTTTGCGCTGACGATTCCGCAGCTGCCGGAAGCGTTGCGCACGCCCGTTACGAATGCTTACCTGCTGTGTCGGATAGCCGACACCATCGAGGATGAGACGACCGTCTCGGCTGCCGCGACGCTTGGGCTGCTGCACCGCTTCGTCGGGGTGCTATGCGGCCGGGAGGAGGCGGGTGCGCTGACCAAGGACCTGCTTCCGGCCCTGTCGGAGCGGACCCTGGCGGCCGAGCGGGACCTGGCTTTGAACATGGGACGCGTGGTCCGGGTGACCCGCACTCTGGGTGAGCAGCAGCGCCTCGCCATCCAGCGTTGCGTCGAGCTGATGTGCAGCGGGATGCATCAGTTCCAGCAGACCGCGAGCCTGCGCGGCCTGCCGGGCTCGAGCGACCTGAACGACTACTGCTACTACGTTGCGGGCGTCGTCGGGCAGATGCTCACGGAGCTGTTCTGCGCCTACTCTGCGCGGATCGCCCAACGCCGCAGCGCGCTGCACGAGCTGGACGTTTCCTTCGCCCAGGGGTTGCAGATGACCAACATCCTGAAGGATGTCTGGGAGGATCGCGCCCGGGGCGCATGCTGGCTTCCACAGGAAGTGTTCACCCGCCACGGGCTCGAGCTGGAGACGTTGCGCGCCGGCGAGCCGGATGCGCGCTTCGACGCCGCGATGAGTGAGCTGGTCGGAGTTGCGCATGCGCACCTGCGCGATGCCCTTGCCTTCACTTTGTCGATTCCCCGGAACGAGACGGGAATTCGCCGCTTCTGCGTGTGGGCCATCGGCCTTGCCGTGCTGACGCTGCAGAGGATTCACCGGACGCCCGGTTTCACCTCCGGCGCGCAGGTGAAGGTGTCGCGCCGCGCCGTCGCCATGACGCAGCTCCTGACCAACGTGGCGATCCGCAGCGACTGGATGTTGCGGCGCCTGTTCGATCGCGCAGCCCGCGGCCTGCCGCTGGCCTCGGTGCTGTCCCGCCGTCCGCCGCGCGCCGCCGTTCACCTCGTCAAGACCGAATATGGGCACGGTGCGCTGCATGTCCCCCAGGACCGGTCAGCCCGTCGATCCGAAGGGAGATCTGGCCTTTGAATAGTTCTCCGGCTCGCGATGCGAGCATCGCCCAGTTACGTGTCCCCCGGCGTGCCGACCTCGAAGAGCTCAATCGAGTGGCCGTGCTCGACCGGGCGATGCGTGGCGCCCGTGGTGCCCTGACCAACCGGCAGGACGGGTCGGGCTACTGGACATTCGAGCTCGAGGCGGACTGCACGATCCCCGCCGAATACATCATGATGCTCCATTACCTCGGGGAGCCCGACCCGCCGCTGGAGGCCAAGCTCGCCGCGTACCTGCGGGCGCGCCAGGCGGATCACGGCGGTTGGCCGCTTTACTACGGCGGCGATCTGGACATCAGCTGCACGGTCAAGGCGTACTTCGCGCTGAAGCTGGCCGGTGAAAGTCCGGATGCCCCGCACATGGCACGGGCGCGGGCTGCCATTCTCGAGCGTGGCGGAGCCGCACGCGCCAACGTTTTTACGCGGATCGCATTGGCGCTGTTCGGCGAGATCCCCTGGCGCGCGGTGCCGTACATCCCGGTCGAGATCATGCTGATGCCGGGCTGGTTCCCCTTCAACATCGACAGGGTGTCCTACTGGTCGCGCACGGTGATGGTGCCGCTGTTCATCCTCACGACCTACAAGCCGGTCGCGAAGAATCCGCGCAACGTCCACATCCGCGAGCTGTTCACGGTCGACCCGGAACGCGAGCGCCACTACTTTCAGTTGCGGGCCGGGCACGATGGTGCGCTGGCCAAGGCATTCCTGCTGCTCGATCACTGCGTCCGCCACATCGATCGGCTGATTCCGAAGGCGATGCGGCGCGCCGCCACGCGTCGGGCCGAAGCCTGGATCCTCGAGCGCCTGAACGGCGAGGACGGACTGGGTGCCATCTTCCCCGCGATGGTGAACGCGCTGGAGGCCATGATCCTGCTCGGCTATCGGCGGGATGACGAACGCGTCGTCACTGCCCGGCGCGCGCTGGAGAAGCTGCTGGTCGTAGGGCCTGCGAGCGCGTACTGCCAGCCGTGCGTATCCCCCATCTGGGATACGGGCCTCGCCGTGCTGGCGCTGCAGGAGGAGGGTGGCAGCGCTGCGGGCGTCGCCTGCGAGCGCGCACTGGGCTGGCTTGAGGCCCAACAGATTCTCGACGGACCCGCCGACTGGCAGGTGAGCCGGCCGGCGCTGGCGCCGGGGGGCTGGGCCTTTCAGTTCGGCAACAGCTTCTACCCCGACCTGGATGACACGGCGGTGGTCATCTGGGCGATGTGTCAGTCGCAGGTGTCTGGACGGTATACCAAGAGCATCCATCGGGCGCTCACCTGGCTGGTGGGCATGCAGAGCCACAACGGCGGCTTTGCCGCCTTCGATGTCGACAATACTCACTACAACCTCAATCACATCCCGTTCGCCGATCACGGCGCTCTGCTGGATCCTCCCACCAGCGATGTGACGGCACGCGTGGTGACCGCGTTCGCCGTGTCGGGGCGCCCGGAAGACAAGCCGGCCATGCGGCGGGCGATCGAGTTCCTGCGCAAGGAACAGGAGCCCGATGGCTCCTGGTTCGGACGCTGGGGCACCAATTACATCTACGGCACCTGGTCGGTGCTCGTGGCACTCGCCAACGCACGTGTCGGTCACGAAGATGAAGCGGTGCGCCGCGGGGTGAAGTGGCTGCTGGGACGCCAGAATGCGGACGGCGGCTGGGGTGAGAGCAACGACTCCTACTCCCAGGCGCAACGGGGGCCGATGGCCAGCACTGCCTACCAGACAGCCTGGGCGCTGCTGGGGCTGATGGCCTCCGGAGAGGCCGCCTCGGATGCGGTGCGTTCGGGTATCGACTACCTGTTGCGCACGCAACAGCCCGACGGACTGTGGGGCGATCCGAGCTACACGGCGCCGGGCTTCCCGCGCGTCTTCTACCTCAAGTACCACGGATATTGCGCGTATTTCCCGCTCTGGGCCCTGGCTGCGTACCGCAAGCAGGCGCGCTCCGGAGCGGCTCATTGACGCCGGATGTCGTTGGGATCGTCTGCGCTCTGCAAGCGGAGGCGCGACATCTCGGACCGGCCACAAGACGAACTGAGATTCTCGCCGCTCTCGCGGACGGAACGCTCGTGTGCGTTTCAGGAATGGGCAGCGAAGCGGCGGCCCGCGGGGCGCAGGCTCTCGTGGATGAGGGTGCCGCGGCTCTCGTGAGCTGGGGTATGGCTGGGGGGCTGGACCCCTCTCTCACTGCCGGCACGCTGCTGCTGCCGACCGAAATCGTCGCCCGCGACGGGCAAACTATCGAGACCTCGCGGCCATGGCGCGAGCGATTGAGTGTCGCCGTCTCCTCCCAACTCCCGGCAATATCGGGAAAGCTCGTGACTTCGGCGCGGGCAGTCGGGTCCGTCGCCGACAAGGCCGCAATGTTTCGCGAGACCGGCGCCGCAGCAGTGGATATGGAGAGCCTCGGCATCGCCCAGGTGGCGGTCTCGCGTGGTGTGCCGTTCGTTGCGGTCAGAGTGATCGTGGATAGCGCCGGGGACGCACTGCCGAAATCGGTAACAGCCGCAGCCGATGCGGCGGGACACCTGCACCTGTGGCGTTTGTTGGGCGCTCTGGCGCTGGCACCCGCGGACCTGCCCGCCCTGATCCGGCTGGCGAGGCGTTACAGCGCGGCGGGTAGGTCTCTGGCCGCGGTCGCGGCGGCAGGCTGGCTCGCGCCATCGGCATTCCCCCGGGTGGGACACTCATCGCCCACGGCAGCCTCATGAAAGCTCTGGTCACGGGCGCCACGGGTTTCGTAGGTTCGGCTGTCGCGCGCGCCCTGTTGCAAGCCGGCTGGCAAGTCACGGCATTGGTGCGACCCAACGCCGATTTGCGCAACCTGAGAGGACTCGGGGCGGACCTGGCCACTGGAGATCTCACCGACCGCGCATCGCTCGACCGCGCCTTAGCCGGATGCGCTGCGCTGTTCCACGTCGCAGCGGACTACCGGCTCGGCGCGCGCAACCCGGAAGAGCTCTACCGTACCAACGTCGAGGGAACGCGCAACATCATGGAGGCCTCCCGCCGGGCGGGCACAGGGCGCGTGGTGTATACGAGCAGCGTCGCGACCATCGGACTGCCTGCCGACGGCACGCCTGGCACGGAAGAGACGCCCTCCACCATCGCCGACATGATCGGTCACTACAAGCGCTCGAAGTTCCTCGCGGAGGAAGTGGCCCGCGAGGCCGCGCGCAGCGGCATGGCAGTGATCATCGTCAACCCGTCCACGCCGGTCGGCCCCGGGGATGTCAAACCAACACCGACAGGCCGGATGGTGATGGACGCCGCCGCCGGCCGGATGCCGGCCTACGTCGACACCGGCTTGAACATAGTGCACGTCGACGATGTCGCCGCCGGCCATCTGCTCGCCTTCGAACGAGGGCGGCCGGGCGAGCGCTACATCCTCGGCGGGCAGGACATGAGCTTGCGCGAGATTCTCATCGAGATTGCCCGGCTCACTGGTCGCAAACCTCCGCGCATCCGCCTGTCCACCTCAGTGGTGCTGCCGATTGCCTACGTGGCCGAGCTGGCAGCTCGTGTGACCGGCGTGCCCAACCGTGTCACGGTGGAGGGTGTGCGTATGGCGCGCAAGCGCATGTTCTTCGCAAGCGATAAGGCCGCGCGGGAGCTGGGCTACCGCTGGAGGCCTCCTGCGCAGGCATTTGAGGACGCCGTGCTGTGGTTTCGTGAGCAGGGCCTGCTGTCGTAAGATGCGCCAACGCGATTGCGCCTCCATGCTCATGGCCGACATTTCCCATCAGCCCGCCCCAGCAACCCAACGTCCATGGGATGCGCGCCTCGCGCGCCGGCTCGTGACCCCACTGAAGGACACCCGCGTCCGGCCCAACCACCTCACCACGGTTCGCCTCGGCTTTGGCATTGCAGCAGCGGCGGCGTTGGCGCAGGGAACCTATGGTTGGATGAACCTGGGCGCGCTGCTGCTGGTCGTGTCGAATTTCCTCGATCACACCGACGGGGAGCTGGCGCGCATCAGCGGCAAAAGCAGCCGGATAGGGCATTGGTATGACCTCGCCAGCGACGCCGCGGTCACGATCCTGCTGTTCGTGGCGATCGGTGTGGGCGTCGGCGTCAGGTCCGCCGGCCTCCTGCCGGTCCCCTCCGTGTGGCTCGGGGCGTTGGCCGGCGTGGCCGTCGCGCTCATCTTCTTCCTGCGCTTGCGAATCGAGGAGCTGGGAGGGAAGGCGGCCAGCCGGCAGGCCTCCGTTGGGGGCTTCGAGACCGAGGATGTCCTGTACCTGTTTCCCCTCGTGACCCTGTGCAATGGGGCGGCCCCGTTCCTGGTGGCGGCCGCCATAGGCGCCCCTCTGTTTGCGGTCTGGGTCGTCATCGACTACCGCCGCCTGGTGCGGCGCCTGCACGCCCAGCCCGACACGGGGGCCGCCTGAACAGTCCGGCCACGAGCCGCCGCGGGAGCACCGATCTGCCCGGCGGCGTGGGTCTGCATGGAGGGCAGGGCGCCGGTCCCGCAGGCCTGCGTCTGCACAACTTCGATCTCCCGGCATTGCGCGAGGAGTTCCGCAAGCAGGGATCTTTCCTGTTCATCCCACGGTTCCTCCCACCGGAGGTAACTGAGCAACTCATCGCCGCCGTGGAGAGCGTCGAGCCGACTGTCAACCGCAATTACCTTCCAGGCCATAAGCAGGGCGGCAGTGTGAGCCGCCATGCGATCGATCAGCTCGTGCCAGCCGTTGCCGAGCTTTATCGCCGTCCGGAGCTGATCCAGTGGCTCGCAAACCTGGCAGGCCAGTCCCTGCAGCCGTCCCCGTCGGATGATCCGCACGCCTATGCGTTGTACTTCTACACTCGCCCGGGCGATCACATCGGCTGGCACTACGACACGTCCTACTATGCAGGCCGGCGCTACACGCTGCTGCTGGGAGTCATCGATCGATCCTCGTGCCGGCTCGACTATGAGCTGCACACACGCGAGCCTGGAGTCGCGCCCGTCTGCGGGTCGGTCCAGATTCCTCCCGGCGGACTGGTGTTCTTCGATGGCGATGCGCTGCGCCACCGCATCACGCCGCTGGGCGAGGGTGAGCGGCGCGTCAGCCTGACATTCGAGTATGTGACCGACCCGCGCATGCGGCCCTGGTGGCGTCTGATTTCCAACATGAAGGACTCGTTCGGGTACTTCGGATTTCGCCAGGTGTTCCGCCGGCGTGCGCGGCGCGCCCCACGCCCTGCAGAATGACACGGGCTGCCATCTGGCTGCTGACGCTGGGCGCGCTGTTGTTCATCGGCGTGCTGGTCTCGCAAGGGTTCTCGGCCGTGTTCGCCACGTTGGCCGTGGCCGGATGGGGCCTGATCGGCGTCGCCGCGTTTCATCTGCTGCCACTGTTGCTGGATGCTGCGGCCATCCACGTGTTGTTTTCAGATGGAGCGCGCGTCAGGCTGCGCGAGGCTGCGCTGGTGCGCTGGGTTGGAGAGTCCGCCAACAGCCTGATGCCGGCGGGTGCGCTCAGTGGGCCGGCGCTCATGATCCGCCAGCTCAGCCAGCGCGGCGTGCCCATGCAGGCGGCAGTTGCCCAGATCACCGTCAGCACCACTTTTCAGACTCTCGCCCAGGTCGTGTTCACGTCGCTCGGCCTGGCGCTGGTCGTGGCTCGTGCGAGCCAGACGATGCAACACACGCTGCGGGTGCCGATGCTGGTGGCCAGCGCCGTGCTGGCCGTGCCGATCGGCACGTTTTACCTGCTGCAGCGGCGCGGATTCTTCGGCAAGCTGCTGCGCGCCGCCGCGCGTTTCTCCGGCAAGCGGCACTGGCTGAAGCTGATGAGCCAGGCCGAAGCGCTCGATGCGGCGCTGCTGAACACCTATGACCGCTGGCCGCAAGTGGTGGGCAGCTTTGCATGGAGCCTGCTCGGCTGGGTCGCCGGCACGGGCGAGGTGTATCTGATCCTGCACCTGCTCGGGAGCGCGGTGAGCTGGAGCGACGCGCTGGTCCTGGAGAGTCTCGGCCAGGCGATTCGTGGCGCAGCCTTCGCCATACCCGGCTCCCTCGGCGTGCAGGAGGGCGGGTATCTGCTGCTGGCGCCGCTGGCCAACCTCTCTCCCGAGGTGGCGCTCGCCCTGTCCCTCGCGAAACGCGCTCGGGAACTGCTGCTGGCCGTGCCGGGCCTGGTGTATTTGCACCTGTCCGAGCGGCGGTTTTTGTACTATTCACGTCCCCGATAACTTCAAGAGCCTCATCCGCCTCATGCGCGCGATCATCCTGGCCGCCGGTCGCGGCTCCCGCCTGCAACAGCAGCAGGAGCAGGCGCTGCCGAAGTGCCTGCTGAAGTTTGCAGGCCGGAGCCTGCTCGAGCGGCACCTGCGCTCGCTCGAGCATGCCGGCGTCGATGAGGTCGTCCTGGTGCTCGGATTCCGGCACGAGATGATCGAGGCCGAGCTGGATCGGCTGCGCTGGCAGCCAAGGCCGCAGATCCTGCTCAACCCGCAATTCGAGCTGGGCAGCGTGCTCAGCGTCCACACGGCCGCCGCGGCCATGACCGGAGGCGGGGATGTGCTGCTGATGGACGCCGATGTGCTCTACCATGAGCGGATCATGGCCGCGCTGGTCGCCGGGCCGGGCCCGGTCAACCGTATCCTGTTGGATCGGGATTTCGAGGCCGGCGATGAGCCGGTGAAGCTGTGCGTGCGCGGGGGAGTCCCCATCGAGCTGCGCAAGCGGCTCCCTCCGGGTCTGCAGTACGACACGATCGGCGAATCGGTCGGGTTCTTCCGCTTCGATCCGGCCGGCGCACGCCGTCTCGCGGCGATCGTCGCCGATTACGTCGGGAGTGCACGCGCCCACCTGCCGCACGAGGAAGCGATCCGCGACCTGCTGCTCGAGCGCAGCCAGCGCTTCGAGGTGGCCGATGTGACGGGTGCGCCCTGGATCGAAATCGACTTTCCGGCGGATGTCGCCCGCGCCGAGCGGGAAGTCCTGCCGCAATTGCAGTAGGTTGGAATGCCATCATGAATGACTCGATCAGCGCCTCGCGAGCTGCCCGTGCCACGACCTCCACGCACTCCGAGGTGGAGAGCACACGGAGCGCCAAGCTGCGCCGGATGTTGGAGAGTGACCGGCTCGAGTTTCTGATGGAGGCGCACAACGGTCTCTCGGCACGCATCGTCCGTGAGGCGGGGTTCGGCGGTATCTGGGCCTCGGGTCTGTCGATCGCCGCGCAATTCGGGGTCCGCGACAACAACGAGGCGAGCTGGACGCAGGTCGTGGACATGCTGGAGTTCATGGCCGATGCCAGCGATCTGCCTATCCTGCTGGACGGCGACACCGGTTACGGCAATTTCAACAACCTGCGGCGCCTGGTGCGCAAGCTGGAACAGCGTGGCATCGCCGGAGTGTGCATCGAGGACAAGCAGTTCCCCAAGACCAACAGCTTTCTGAACGGCGAGCGCCAGCCGCTGGCGGACCTCGAGGAGTTCGCCGGCAAGATCGCCGCGGGCAAGGATACCCAGAAGGATCCGAATTTCTCGATCGTCGCCCGCGTCGAGGCGCTGATCGCGGGGTGGGGGATGGAAGAAGCACTGCGGCGCGCCGAAGCCTATCGCCGCGCCGGCGCCGACGCGATCCTGATTCACAGCAAGCTCTCCAAACCCGATGAGATCGTTACCTTTGCGCGCGAGTGGGCCGGCCGTGCTCCGCTGGTCATCGTGCCGACACGCTACTACAGCACGCCCACGGAGGTGTTCCGCGAGGCGGGCATCAGCCTGGTCATCTGGGCGAATCACATGGTCCGCGCCGCTGCCTCGGCGATGCAAAATGTGGCGCAGGAGGTGCACGCCAGCGAAACTCTGGTCAACGTCGAGGACCGCATCGTACCGGTGAACGAGATCTTCCGACTCCAGGATGCGGACGAGTATTCCGCCGCCGAGCGCCTCTACCTGTCGGCGTCGAGCGCCTCGCGCGCGGCGGTGGTGTTGGCCGCCGGGCGGGGCAAGGGCCTGGAGGCGGTCACGGCGGATCGGCCGAAGGTGATGTTGCCGATCGCCGGCAAGCCGCTGTTGCGCTGGATGCTCGACAGCTTCAAGAAGGAAAACGTCAACGAGGTCACGGTCGTGGGCGGATATTGCGCGGATGCAATCGACACCGCGGGGATCCGGCTGGTCCGCAACGATCGCTATGCGCAGACCGGGGAGCTGGCATCGCTCGCCTGCGCGGTCGATGCGCTGGAATCCGACACCGTCATCTCCTACGGGGACCTGCTGTTCCGCAGCTATGTGCTGCGCGATCTGATGGAGAGCGAAGCCGACTTCGCGATCGTCGTGGATTCCTCGCAGACCGGTCAGATCAACCGCACGGTGCGCGACTTCGCCTTCTGCTCGCGAGGGGACGATCGCGGGCTGTTCGGAACGCAGGTGCTCCTGCGGCGCGTGGTCAGCGGCAAGAGTGGCACGGTCGGCCCGGAGGGCGAGGAGCACCCGCACGGCCGCTGGATCGGGCTGGTGAAGGTCAGCCGGCGAGGCCTGGCGGCCCTGCAGGCCGCCATGGCCGAGCTGCGCACACGGCCGGACTTCGACACCCTGGATATGCCGACACTGCTGAACTCGTTGGTGGCCGGCGGCGCGTGCATCGAAGTGCTGTACGTGCACGGCCATTGGCGTGGAGTCAACGATCTGGAGGACTTCCGTCACGCCGTGGATTTCGCTCACTCTCAGACACCGTTCGCCGCATCGCCGGATGCGGCTGCGGATCGCGGCGCATGATCGAGGCTCGTGACTTCGTCGAGGCTGCACGCGAGCGCGGATTCGACTGGTACGCGGGCGTGCCGTGTTCCTTCCTGACGCCCTTCATCAACTATGTGTTGCAGGACTCCTCGCTGCACTACGTCTCGATGGCGAATGAAGGCGATGCTGTCGCGCTGATTGCGGGTGTGGCTCTGTCGGGGTCCCGAGGTATCTCGATGATGCAGAATTCGGGGCTCGGCAATGCGGTGAGCCCGCTCACCTCGCTGACGTGGACGTTCCGACTGCCACAGCTGCTCATCGTCACGTGGCGGGGCCAGCCGGGCGTGGCCGATGAGCCGCAGCACGCGCTGATGGGTCCGATCACCCCCACGGTCCTGGAGACGATGCAGATCCCATGGGAGCTGTTTCCGACGGAGCTCTCGGCCGTCGGTCCCGCGCTGGATCGCGCGCTGGCTCATATGGAGGCCACCGGGCGCCCTTATGCCCTGCTCATGCAGAAGGGCAGTGTGGCGAGCTATCCGCTGAAAGAGTCTCCCAGCGAGGTGCCCAGGCATTTGCCGGCGGCGGTTCTGGAGCCGCGGCGCAGGGCTTTCAAGGCCCGAGTGACGCGGTCGGACGCCCTCCGCGCGGTCATCGCCCACACCAGCGCTGACTCGAGCGTGGTGCTGGCCTCTACCGGGTTCTGCGGGCGCGAGCTCTATGCGATCGACGACAGGCCCAACCAACTCTACATGGTCGGGTCGATGGGGTGTGTGGTACCGCTTGCCTTGGGGTTGGCGCTCCGACGTCCGGACCTGCGCGTCGTCGCGTTGGATGGCGATGGTGCCGCCTTGATGCGGCTGGGCGCGTTTGCCACCGTCGGGGCGTATGCGCCGCCGAATCTGTGGCACCTGCTGCTGGACAATGGGGCGCACGACTCCACCGGCGGACAGGCGACCGTGTCGGGGCGGATATCATTCGCAGGTGTCGCCGCCGCATGCGGTTACTCTGCCGCGCTGGAAACCGAGGAGCTCGAGCACATTGCCGCGTGGCTCGATGCGCCCGCCCTGGCGGGTCCGCGATTTGCGTGTCTGCTGACACGCACCGGTACACCGGCCGGGCTACCGCGCCCCTCGGTAGGGCCCGTCGAGGTCAAGCAGCGACTGATGCGACACATCGCCGCCGGGGCGCACTGAATGCGGCTGCTCAATCCCGGCCCCGTGACCCTCACCGAGCGGGTGCGCCGCAGCTTGCTGCAGCCGGATCTGTGCCATCGCGAGAGCGAGTTCTTCGATCTGCAGGAAGAGATCCGCCGCCGGCTGCTGGCGGTCTACGGCCTGGATCCTGCCGAATGGGCGGCGGTGCTGCTGAGCGCGTCCGGCACCGGCGCGGTGGAGAGCATGGTTGCGTCCCTGGTGCCCGAGGACGGTGGTGTGCTGAACGCGGAGAACGGCGTGTACGGCGAACGGATCGCGCAGATCTGCGCCCAGTACCGCATTCCCTGTCAGCGATCCGCCGGGGATTGGATGCAGCCCCTGGATGTCGCAGCGCTGGCAGGGCTCGTCGAACCGGGGCGCTGCACGCACCTGGCGGTCGTTCATCATGAGACCACTACCGGACGGCTCAACGATCTGGGGCGGCTGAGCGAGCTGTGCCGGGCGCATGGGCTCGGGCTGCTCCTGGATGGTGTCAGCAGCTTCGGCGCGGAGGCACTGGATTTCGGCGACGCGAGTCTCACGGCAGTAGCGGCCACCGCCAACAAGTGCCTGCACGGCGTCCCCGGGGTCTCGTTCGTGATCGCGCGGCGCGCGGCGTTCGAGAAGGCGCACAGCCGAACCTACTACCTGGACCTCGCGCGTCTCGCGCGACTCCAGGATCAGCGCAACACGCCGTTCACGCCCGCGGTCCATGCTTACTACGCGCTGCTCGAGGCGCTGCGGGAATTCGCGGACGAGGGCGGCCGGGTGGCGCGCCACCGGCGCTACGCCGCTCTGGCGGAGCAAGTGCGAGCAGGGTTGGCCGCATTGGGCATCGATACGGCGGTACCCGCGGAGCAATCTTCCGTCGTGCTGCGTGCGTACCGCCTCCCGGCGGGCTTGACGTACGAGACTCTGCACGCTGAATTGAAGAAAGCCGGCTTCGTGATCTACGCAGGGCAGGGCGGGCTGTCGGGTCAGTTGTTCCGGATTTCCACCATGGGCGATGTCACCGCGGAGGACATCGACCGCTTGCTGCGTTGTGTCGCGGAGATCCGCCGGTGAGGGCCGTTCGGGCTGCACGACGGATGTTCCTGCTGCACCTGCGCTGGCGCCTCCTCGTTGCGCTGCTGGCGCTGGTGTCCTGGTCGGACGCGCTGGCTCAATTGCCGTCCGCAGAGCCGCCGGAAGTGAAGGCGCCGGCGCCGGAGACGGGGCTGTCGCGCTGGTTCAATCCCGAGACGGCGCCGTTCATTCCGGTGCCGCTGATCGGTGCCGATCCGGACAGCGGCACGACGCTCGGCATCCTGCCCACCTGGATCGTAACCAACCAAAACGCGGACATCACGCGCATCATCGCCCCGGATATCAATCACAACCCCGACTTCGGCTGGGGCGCGCACGGGCGCATCTTTGCCTACCCGTCCGAGGACGAACAGTGGTCGGTGATGGCCGGCCTCAAGGAGCACGTCGAGCGTGAGTTCGACGGTGAGTTCCAGTATGGGCGTGCGCGCAGGAAACGCTGGTCGTTCAACGCCAGCCTGATCTACGACCGCGACGGCACGCCACGCTTCTTCGGTTTGGGCAACCGGTCGGCGCAGTCCGCGCAAACCAACTACACCTCCGAGCAGGAGGTCGTGCAGCTGCAGGCCGGCTACAACATCAGCAAGATCTGGCAGATCCTGTACACGGCACGGGCACGTCAGGTGGACGTTCTGCCGGGCACACTCTCGGGGGTACCCTCCATCCAGGAGCTGTTTCCCAACCAGCGGGGCATCGGCAGATTCCGGGAGGCGCTGAATCGCGTCTCCCTCGTCTACAACACGATGGACGATCTGACGGTCCCCAGCCACGGGATGAAACTGGTGGAGTACACGGGAATCGCCAGCCGCGCAGGTCTGTTCAACGATTCGCTCTACACGGAAGCCGGATTCGACGGCCGCGGCTATTTTCCCGTCAATCACCGGACCATCATCGCGGCGCACCTGGCGCTGCGCTATCTGCTGTCGGCGAAGGATGTGCCGTTCTGGGCGCTCAGCAGCCTGGGCGGGGATCAGAGCGAGATCGGCGGCGAGCAGCTGCTGCGCGGCTTCGGCGCGGGCCGGTACTACGACCGCAACTCGCTGTCCATGAGCGCCGAGATACGCCGGCACATCGCCTCCTTCAACGCGGTCTCCACCCACGTAGATCTGGAGATCGCCCCGTTCGTGGATCTCGGCCGGGTCTTCGGGCGGTTGAGCACCATGCCCTTCGACGGCCTGCACCATGTCTTCGGGGTTGGATTCCGGGGCATCGCGAAACCGTTCGTCGTCGGCTATGTCGACGTCGGCTATGGCAGCAACGGGGTGGCCGTGTTCACCGGGATCAGTTATCCGTTCTAGGCGTCGCACGCTCAGCACACATTGAAGGGGGTTTCGATGGCGCGTTGGCATCAGGCGCTGGTCGCGCTGGCTGTACTTGCCGTATATCCAACGATGTCGTGGTCGCAGACCGGCACCGTCGCCGGGGATTTCTGGGTAGAGCCTGCCACGCTCGTGGCGCTCGGCTTCGAGTGGCGGATTTCCGGCGATGACAATCGCAATGCCAGCGTTGCCGTCACCTATCGCAAGAAGGGCGAACAGCAGTGGCGCAATGCGCTGCCCTTGTTGCGCCTGCAGCACGAAGTCGTTGGCGGAGGCTCCGCTGACGCGGTAGGGCACGCCTACCAGTACGTCGCCCCGAACATGTTCGCCGGCAGCATCCTCAACCTCGAGCCCGGCACGGAGTACGAGTGCCGCTTCGTGCTGTCCGATCCCGACGGCGTACATGGCAAACGCGCGAGAATCGTGACGGTGCGTACGCGCCAGGAGCCTCAGCCAGCCGCCGGGGGAGCCGTCTATCACGTCTATCCGTTCGGCTATAAGGGGCCGAAGCAGGAACCCGCGTTCACCGGGCTGCTGGCCGCGTACTATCTCGGGTCCAACCAGTCGGATCACTCGCGCAATGCGCCGCCACGCGTCAAGCCGGGCGACGTCATTCTCGTTCATGCGGGCCTGTACAAGGACAATCGCTTCGTCTACGGTGGCTTCGACCGCAATCTCGCCGCGTTGGGGACGCCCTTCGACGGCACCTATTACCTGACGCAGAGCGGAACGCCCGCGAAACCGATCGTCATCAAGTCCGCCGGCGACGGCGAGGTGATCTTCGACGGCGACGGCAACGACAACCTGTTCAACCTGATGGGCGGCAACTACAACTATTTCGAAGGCATCACCGTCCGCAACACCAATGTGGCGTTCAAGCTCGGCATCAAGTCCATCGCCGGCTCGAGCGGCTTCACCCTGAAGCATTCCAGGGTGTACGACGTCGGCCGGGTGGTCGAGGCGGGCTGGTCGGGCTCGAAGGACTTCTACATCGCCGACAACGTGTTCATCGGCAAGCACGATGCTCACAAGCTGCAGAGCTGGTTCACGCCTGAGGTGTGGGGGAAATTCCAGGGCTATCCCGCGCTCATCACTTCCGAGTACGCCATCAAGGTCTACGGCCAGGGTCACGTGATCGCCCACAACTACGTGGCCAACTGGCACGACGGCATCGATGTCGACACCTACGGCGATCCGGATGGCACGCCGAACGAGCTGCGCGACCGGGTGCCGGTGGCCATCGACATCTACGGCAACGATCTCTACAACATGGCGGACAATTGCATCGAGGCGGACGGCGGCGCGCACAACATCCGGGTGTTCGAGAACCGCTGCGTCGACTCTGCCGGCGGTGCTTTCAGTGCGCAGCCGACCTTCGGCGGTCCGCTGTATCTCGTTCGTAATCTGGCCTACGCCGGCACCACCGGCGGCTACGTGAAGCTCATCGATACCCCGGCCGGGGTCCTGCTGTATCAGAATACCTTCATCGGCCAGGTGCGCTATTTCGGGCCCGCCTCCAACGTGCAGCTGCGCAACAATCTGATCCTGGCGGACGGCTGGTCGCCGCAGGTGCTCGGCCTGCGCACCTTCACCAACTACTCCAGCTCCGACTACAACGGCTTCCGCACGAATCCGGGCGCGGACGATGCGTTCGAGTGGGACTCCCCGGCCTCACCGGTTCCCGCCGAGTACAACGGCAAGCTCACGACCCGCAAGTTCAAGACGCTCGCGGAGTATTCGGCCGCCACGGGACAGGACGAGCACAGCGTGCTGGTCGACTTCAGTTCCTTCGTCGCCGTGCCGATCCCCGACAAGGCGGACCCGCAGCGCCTGTATCCGCCGGAGGCGCTCGATTTCCGCCTGCGGCCGGGTTCTGCCGCGGTAGATGCCGGTGTCGAGCTGCCCACGATCACGGATGGCTTCTCCGGCAAGGCTCCGGACCTGGGCGCGTATGAGCTGGGCGCGCCCGTGCCGCATTATGGGCCCCGATCTGCGCCGCCCGGCGATCCGGGACCGGATGCGCCGCGCTCCGTGCGGGGCCCGCCGCAATGAGGAAGTTCGGCACGATAGTGGCGGCCTGCCTGCTCGTGCTGGTGCTCGGGTTCGCGGTATGGCTGTGGAGCCGGCCGGAACGGGGTACCACCGGGCAGGTCAGCACGCGCTTTCGCTGGGTAGGACCCAACGACAAGATCGACGTCGATGGCTTCGATGACCCGAAAGTGAAGGGCGTCGCGTGCCACATCAGCCGCGCCGTGACCGGCGGGGTGAAGGGTGAGTTGGGCTTCGCGGAGGACACCAGCGACGCCAGCATCGCTTGCCGTCAGATCGGTCCGATCAAGATCCTCGGCGAGCTCAAGGACGGCGAGAGCGTTTTCGATGAGCGCCGCAGTCTGGTGTTCAAGCGCCTGCACGTGGTGCGCTTCTACGACCGGCCCCGCAATGTCCTGGTGTACGTCTCCTACAGCGACCGCATCATCGAAGGCAGCCCGAAGAACTCCATCAGCACCGTGCCGATCATGGGGTGGGTGGCGCCTTAGCGCCCCCCACCCGGGCACCGGCTTCGCTCGGACTCACTGGATGCAGCAGGAAGTCAGTATCTCACCCGCCGATGCCTCCGAAGGTCTCGCACTGTGGGTGTCGGTGCTCGGCTTCCTCATCATGACCACCGACGGCTACGACCTTCAGGCCGCCGCCTTTGCCGCTCCGGCTCTGGCCGCGGAGTGGCACGTGAAGCGCGAGCTGCTGGGTCCGGTGCTGGCCGCCAGCATCGTCGGGATGGCATTCGGATCGGTCGCCCTCGGGTGGTTGGGAGATCGGGTGGGGCGCAAGAAGGCCTTGGTGGTCTGCATGGCGCTGTTGGCGCTTGGCTCGCTCGGCAGCTGGCACGCGAGCAGCCTCACGCCGCTGTGGTGGTTTCGTGCGCTCACGGGCCTGGGGTTGGGAGGCGCGACACCGATTGCGACCACGCTGATCGCCGAATGGACCCCGCCACGGTGGCGCACCGTTGCGGTGGCAGTCGTGATCGTCGGCGTGCCGTTGGGTGGTTTGGTCGGCGCGGCCGTCGCGCAGTACATCATTCCCGCGTATGGCTGGCGATCGGTGTTCCTGCTGGGTGCCGCACTGCCGGCGGCGTTCCTAGTGATCGCAGTACCCCTGTTGCCTGAGTCGCCCGCTTTTCGGGCGCGCGCGGCGGCGAGGGTTCGTGCCACAGATGGGGTTGGCGCCACTGCGAGAGCCGGCAGCACCGCTGGGGCCCGCGCCGTCGCGGGGGCGGGGGGTGCCGTGGGGGCCGGGGGTGCCGTGGGGGCCGGGGGCGCCGTGGGGGCCGGGGGCGCCGTGGGGGCCGGGGGCGCCGTGGGGGCCGGGGCGGCAACTGGCGTGGCGCCGCGTCACGCGCTTCAGGGCTTGTTCGATCTGGTCGCGCCACCGAATCTATTCGCGACCCTCACGATCTGGGGCTCGTTCATCCTCAACTCGCTCACCCTCTACGGGTTCGTCAACTGGCTACCCCTCGTGCTGTCCTCAGCGGGCCTGCCGCTGCAGGCAGCCTTGCGCGGGTCGTTGCTCTTCAATCTGGGCGGCGTCGTGGGCTCGGTGTGCGGATCGATCCTCATCGCTCGCTATGGGTCTCGACCGATCGGCACTTCGATCGCAGCTACCGGCTCAGTGGGTGCCATATTGGTAGGCGTAGCTCTCATCGTGAGCGGGCACGGCAGCGCAGCGATGGTGTTGGCGCCGATTGCGCTGGCTGGGGCTTGCCTGAACGGCATGCAGAACTTCTTGTACGCGGTCGCGGCGCATGCGTACCCCACTGACATTCGCGCCTCGGGCGTCGGGTGCGCTTCGGCCGTCGCCCGTGTCGGTGGAGTGCTCAGCTCCGCGGTGGGCAGCTCGTACTTCGCTTTCGGGCTGCCGGTCGCGCAGTTCTTCTACATCCTTGCGGTTTTCATCGCCGCCACCGCGGCGTGCTTCTTCTGCATACCGAGGCACATCCCGCGCGCAGTCGCGTGAGAGCGGGTTACTCGCCGGCTCGTCTTCCCCTATGCGGCAGGCGAGCTCTGCAGCAGGCGTGCCAGCTCGGACAACTCGTCCCAGCCCGTATCGGAGACCGCGCAGTAGCCCAGGTCACCGACTTTCCAGAACAACATGCGATAGCCATCGCGGGTGGTGCTGGCAGGCACGGTGCGCGAGCCGGCGTCCCAGGAGAACACGTTGATTATGTGCGCACCGTGCTTGTACACGACGACAGCGGCGCGTTGATGGTTGAGGTAGTCCGCACGACCACCGACCAGGACAAAGCCCTGCGCCGCGAAGTCGACGACGGTCGGGGACACGTCCGTGTGTCCCGCGAACCATGGCTTGACCGTATGCCGATCGCTCGAAACGACGTCGATCAGATGCTCTGGCATCAGTGATCGCACGTGCGCCGTGGCCAGCTCATCGAGGAAGGGGCTCGAGGCCGCCGGTAGCCACATCATCACGGCAAGGGCTGCAGCGACCGCACTACCCCCAACGCCGCTCAGAAGGCCGAGCCAGAAGCCGGCCCTGGCCGGGCGACTGTCCCGACGGGGCTTGGAGGCCGCTGCCTTGAGCTTTTCGGCGCGGACCTCCTCGTCCAATGCACGCGAGATCCGTGCACGCAGCTCCGCGGGGGCAGGCTCGGGCGCGACGCTCTCGCGGAATGCCGCTCGTATCCGCTCCAGGTCCTGAAGCTGCTCGCGACAATCGGGGCAACGCTCGGCGTGTCGTTCGATCTCCGCCGCGGAGATCGCGTCGACCTCGCCGTCGAAGTACGCCTGGACGCGCAAGGACTCAGCGCACTGCACGCGGGGCTCCTTCTGTCTGCTGGCGCCAATGGGCTCGAAGTGCGGCACGCGCTCGCGCGAGTCGCGACATTACCGTGCCGATCGGCACGTTCGTGACTGCTGCGATCTGCCGGTAGTCCATCTCCTCGATTTCGCGCAGTACGAGGACCTCTCGGTGCTCGTCCGCGAGCGCTGCCAAGAGGCGCGTGAACGTGCGTTCGTCGTCCCGGCTGATCGAGTCGTGTTCGGGGTCGGGCGTGGTCGCGATCATCGCGTGGCCGTCGTGTGGGTCGTGTTCTTCCGGAAGCGGAACCAGGGCGCGGCGTGCCGACTGGCGACTGGCCGTCGCGTGGCAGTTGCGGACGATGGTCAGCAGCCAGGCCTTGGCATCCGAGCCCCGCAGGGCCTCGAAGCCTCGGAAGGCGCGCAGGACGGCGTCTTGCACGATGTCATCGGCGTCGCTCGCCGAGCGAGACAGCCAGCGGGCAAACCGATAGGCGGCGTCCAGGTGCGGGAGCACCTGGGCCTCGAAGCGGCCGCGCGTGTCATCCATCCTGAGGTTCCGAGGGCTGGTTCATTCGGGTTCGTGGGACAGACCCGGCGCGCGCAGATTTTATTCCATTGGCGCGCACGTGGCGGTTCCGGGCCCTGCCAAGGTGCGTCGCAGTCCCCGCTGTGCTGGGCCGCTCGCGTTGCACGAAAGATACATCGGCCAAGGGGAGCGCCGTATTCCGTGAAGCACCCCAATTTTCTGTACCGAAGGAGGCACAAAGCTCGCCGGGACCCCCCCTGGCAATGCACTCTGGGTCGTAGCCGGTTGCACTTTTATGCGCGCAGACCACGCAATCCTTGGTTACTATTCCCCCCTGGCCAATGGTCTTATGGTTGCGACCGCCCAACAAGGGCAGGGGCACCCCCCAGAGGGGGCTCCGGTCTTTGCGTATTCACTGGTGCCGGTCGTGGTAGTGGGTTCTACGGGGGAAGCATGAAGACAACGGTGAACAAGAAGGTTCGTGATTCCAGAGGCGGGCATTCACAGGCTGTAGTGGTGATGACGTGCGCTGCGGCAGTCGCAATGCTGCTATCGGCCGCCGCACGAGCCCAGGACGCCCCTGCGGATCAGTCCGCCGCTGTCCCGGGCACCGCGGAGCTGCAGGAGGTCGTGGTCACCGCGGAGCGCCGCTCGAACAACATCCAGCAGGTGCCGATCGCGGTGTCAGCCTTCACGGCCGACCAGTTGCAGAGCCGCCAGCTCAATGACATCCATGCCCTGGGCAACCTGACTCCCGGCGTGAACCTCGATGCAGGCGCGCCGTTCTCAGGAGACCGCTCGGTGCTGTCGGCCTCGATCCGGGGCATCGGTCAGGATGACTTCGCGTTCAACCTCAACCCCGGCGTCGGTGTGTATCTGGATGGCGTGTTTCTCGCCCGTACGATCGGCGCGAACCAGAACCTGCTCGATGTCGACCGCGTGGAGATCCTGAAGGGTCCGCAGGGCACGCTGTTCGGCGCCAATACCATCGGCGGCGCGATCAGCATCGTCACTCACACCCCCGGTAACGATCCGCGCTTCATCGCACAGGTGACCGGAGGCCAGTACAACCGTCGTGACGTGTCGTTCACCGCGGACCTGCCGATCATCAAGGATGTGCTGCTCACCTCGATCAGCGTCTCCTCGCAGAATCAGACGGGATGGGACAAGGTCATCCCGTACCCGGCCAACTCGCTCTATGGCTCAGCGCCCTTTGTGACGGATCCGCAGACCTCAATGGCCAAAGCGGGCTACGAGACCAACGACAACTACGACGGCACGGGCGTAGTGACGATGCGGGGCAAGGTCCTGTGGATGCCTTCCGACAAGATGAAGATGACCTTCACCGGGGACTGGTCGCATGAGGATCAGACTGCCCTCGGCTACCGCATCCTCAACACGTACACGGGGAACATGAACTATTCGACGTTCTCCACCCTGTACAACCTGTGCATCAGCAATGGCGCCTCCGGCATCGCCGGTGCCATCGGCGCCGCCGGTGGCCCGCCGGACTTCGTGGTGGCGGGGGCACTGGCCAACCAGGCTCCCTTCAACGCCGCCCCGGTTCCAAATTTTGCCCTCGGTTGCACGAGCCCGCGCGCCCGCAACGTCAGCCTCAACGCGATCGGCGGCGCACCGTTGATCGGTGCCGGTTACGTCGGTGTGCCTGTGGGCACGATTCCGTTCCCGGGTGTCGACCCGCGATACAACTACGGGCTCTATCTGAATCCGGCGACCCGCTCGCAGTACCTGGGTTCACAGCAGCCGCGTATCTTCGATCAGCTCGCCGCTTCGCAGACCGGCAACATCGACACGACCTACGCGAGCGGCCCGGACTTCGCGCGCAACGACGTGTTCGGCTTCTCGGCGCAGGCGGAGTACTCGCTCACCGATGACATTACGCTGAAGTCGATCACCGCGTACCGGCAGATCGCCTGGCGCATCGGTACGGACCTCGACGGCACGCCCGAAACGCTGCAGGAAGTGAGCGACGCGCAGCACCAGTACCAGGTCTCGCAGGAATTCCAGATCAACGGCACGGCACTGGAGAAGAAGCTCAACTACGTCGGTGGCCTGTACTACTTCAAGGAAGCCGGCTACGTGCACGACTACGTGCCCTTCGAGAGCCTGCTGTACGTCTATGACGTGGCGAATGACGTGGAAAACAAGAACTACGCCGCCTTCGTGCACGCCGACTACCGCCTCAACGACCAGTGGGGTTTCACCGCGGGCGGCCGCTATACCTCCGCACAGGCGTACTTCCTGGGCGGTCAGAGCGATTTGAACGACTTCCCGTTCCTGGTCCTGCCGGGGGGTGTACAGCTTCCGGCAAGCACGCTGTTCCGTTACTTCCCCAACATCCCCGACAGCCAGGCCTGGCACATCTTCGATCCGACCGTGGGAGTGCAATTCCACTTCAACAACGATGTGATGGCATATGCGAGCTGGGGCAAGGGATTCAAGGCCGGCGGTTGGACGACCCGGCTCTCGGCGCCGATCTCGAGCCCGAAGCAGGCCGAGTTCTCGCCCGAGTACTCCAAGACCTGGGAGTTGGGCTTGAAGGCGGACTGGCTCAACCACCGCTTGCGCACCAACGCCGCAGTTTTCTACACGGACTACGACGGCATCCAGCTGAACATCCAGCAGGGCATTTCACCGGTCTACACCAATGCCGGCAACGCCAAGATCAAGGGTGCGGAGCTGGAGATGCAGGCGCTGGTCGGCGGCGGGCTGCAATTCAACGCGTCCGCGTCGTACATCGACGCGTACTACGTATCGGTGAACCAGTTCGCCAACATCCCGCAGTCCATCGACAATCAGGGAGCGACGTATTGTCCGGTGACGGTGGGGCCGGTCAACCCGGTGACCGGACTGGTCACGGGAGTGTGTAACTTCAACTCCGGCGCCAAGCAGACCGATGCGAAGCTGCCGAAGACTCCGAAGTACAAGTTCACCATCGATCCGGAGTACGACATCTCGCTGACCAACCAGGCACAGCTGCGCCTGATCACGGCATTTACCTACACTGCCGAGCTGTGGAACGATGCACTCAATACGCCCGAGCTGCGTCGGCCGGCGACGCGCTCGCTCGATGCATCGCTGCACTACACCGCAGCCGATGATTCGTATGACGTGGCTGTCGGCGGCTCGAACCTGACCAATGATCGCTACCCGACTGCGGGCTCTCCGAACACCGGCGCCGGCGAGGTGGGTGCGTACTTCAACCCGCCCCGGCAGTGGTACGTGACCCTCAGCATGAAGATGGGCGGAAAATAGAGAGACGACTCTCTGCAGCGGCGGCGAGCCGGATGCGGCTCGCCGCCATTGACCAATCCGGCTCTACCGGCGCCGCCGCAGTCTCTCAGCCACGGTCGCGGCGGGAGCGACCGACCATGTAGCCGGCCCAGAAGGGCAATCCCAGCACGACCGCGGCGAGTACGATCAACAGCAGCAGGACTTCGCGTGCCAGGGCCCGCACCTGCTCGCCGGATGACTTCACGACCTGATCGGCGATCCGCGAAACGTCCTGGGCGAGCGCTTTGCGTTGCGTGTCCGCGGCTGCCAGCATCGTGTCGCGTTCGGTGTGCAGGTCGTCGGTCAGGGTTTCGCGCTGCGCGCTCAGTTTTTCGATCAGCGCAGCCGAGGTTCTATCGACGCGATCCAAAGCTTCGAACACGCTCTGGCGCACGTCGCCGACGGCATCGTGCATCAGTTGTGGGGCGTTCTCGGCAGTGGTCGCTACCTTCGCAAGCCGATCGTCGAGCTGGCGCAACGCCGAGCGCAGATCGCTGCCGGAGTAACCGGACTCGCGCAGCGCGAGCTGCGTCCTCCACATCGCCTGCGAGGCGAGCGCATCGCTGGATATCTTGACGCGGTCGGACACATCCGCCATCGCCTCGGGAATCGTTCCCAGCGAGTCGATCACCTTGAAATTCGTGCCCTGGCTCTGAGTCCACAGCTCGACCACCGAGGCACGCACGAAGTCCAGGCTGGTCAGCGGATGCTCGCGCGAGTACCTCTGGACGAAGTCGCGATCCTTGTCCAGGTCCCTTCCTGAGATCAGGCGGCTCGCGAGCGTATTGGCGTCCTCATCCAACTCGCTCGCCAGGCTCAGGGCCGCTTCCTGGTGCGTGCCGAACAGGGCAGCGCCGGGATTCCCTGGTGACAGGAACATCTTCATCTGCTCGGCAAGCGCCCAGGTGTCCAGCAGGCTCATCGCCGGAGCCAGACGCATCGCTGCGCGCTGACTCTCCTCAGCCGCGCCGATCTTCCAACGCAGCGTATTGGCGATGACCTTGGGGTCGGTCTCGCTGGCCGCGATTTCATCGGCGCGTTGCTGGACGGCGCTGATGAAGTGATAAGAGAACTCGCGCGTGAGAATGCGTGTGTTCAGGTCACGGTCTGAGAGCGGCCGCTCCGGGCTTTTCAGCGAGATCAGCGAGCAGCCTTGGATACATAGCACGATCGCGAGGCACGAGAGCAAGCGCGCGGCGAAGGATTTCATGGAGAAATTGTCGCCGATCGGTGCCTGCAGCGTCTATGATGTCGCCGACGGCTGGTTCACCCGCTCGGTGCGCACGCTGGCGAAGCGACCGCCACCTTGGTCACCGTCTTGCCGTATTTGCGCGTCATCACAGGCGCGTTGTCATCGCCGGAGTGGACGTCCACCTGCTGCCGGTCGACCCAACTCGAGCCGTCCGAGAAATCCAGGTTCAATCTGAATTTGCAGTGATAGGCGGGTGCTTGCGGAGCGCTCGTCGCAAACACGTGGACGATTCTCGAGAAGGCGTTCGCGGGATCGATGGTCGCCGAGAGCGCGGGTGGTCCGCCAGCGGGCAGGTTGGAACGTTCCGCCGTCGCGGCTGCAGCGGGTGCCGTTGCCACGCCGGCGGACGTTTGCGCCGCTACCCCAGCGGACGTCTGAGCTGCCGCAGCAGGCAGCGTGTGCGCCGCGCCGCTGCCGTTGGGAGCTTGCGTCGCCGATGCTGGCGATTGCGTACCCGGTGCCGGCGACTGAGCCGCTACGGCGGGCGCCCCAAAGCAATGCGATGCCCCGGCCGGGTACTGGAGCAGGATGATTCCGGTCTCGTAGTTGCCTCGGTCGTAGAACGTCCGAGCCTCGACGTGTGGCCGGTCACTTCGATCGCCGCAGTCCCCGACGATCCGCCAGGTCGTGAGGATGCCTTTCCCTCCCGGCAGGCGCAGTTGAGGCACCCCCGGAGGAGGGTTCGAGGCAGGCAGGGTTTCGCGTGCGTAGCACAGCGGAACCATCACCGACTCCCCGCGGGTGAGTTGTTTCTCGTAGACATTGCCCCGCCGGCTCCAGTTGTCCGCCGGGCAGTCGTTGTCATGAAATTGCACGACGACGTCGTGACCGGTGCGGTTACAGAAGGGGACGGCCCAGGTGCCCGACTGAGCGGGCTCCGGGTGCGCCGTACCGCAGGGGGTCAGATCCTCGCTCGCGGCCTGGCCGTGTACCGATATCGGTACACTCGACCCCGCCAGCACGGCGACGCTGCAAAAGACGATTTCCAGGCGGCGCATCGGCAACCCCCTCGTCGTTCTTGGCGAGGAGGATTCTACCGAGAAAGTGTTACCCAGCGCACAGTTCGCGGTGCGGGCGGCGTGATGGGGCTGCTTGGGCGACACCCCGGCGGCGGGGAGAATCGCGCGCGTAGCGGATCACCCCCGTCCTGAGGCTTCCTGGAGGGAGTCGGTTCATGATTGCTGCCATCGTCTTTGCATTCCTGCTCATCGTGCTCTGCGGCTATACGATCGCGGTCTACAATGGCCTCGTGCGCGTGCGCGCGGAAGTCAAGCTCACCTGGGCCAACATCGACGTTCTGCTGGTGCAGCGGCACGACGAGCTGCCAAAGCTCGTCGAGGTGTGCAAGGGATACATGAAATACGAGGCGGACACTCTGGAGCGGGTCATGCGGGCCCGAGCCGGCGTCGATGCGGCGCGCGCGGCGGGCAATGTGAGCTCCGTGGGGACGGCGGAGCGCGAGTTGCGCAGCGGCCTCACTGGACTGTACGCGGTCGCCGAGAATTACCCGCAGCTCAAGGCCAGCGAACCCTTTCTGCACCTGCAGCAGCGCATCAGCGCCCTCGAGACGGCGATCGCGGACCGCCGCGAGGTGTACAACGATGCGGTCAACACGAACAACGTTCGCATCCAGGCCTTTCCGGACGTGCTGGTCGCCCGGCTGGGAGATTTTCCTCCCGCGCAACTGCTGCACTTCCAGGCCGACGAGAAAGCGGACGTCGATCTGAAGGCCGCATTCGCGCGTTGAGCGCGCCATGTCGCAAACCGCGCACCTGGCGCTGTCGGCAGCCACGCAGGCCAGGATCGTCGCCGGAGTACTCGGTGCGGTTGCGTTGTTTGCGCTGCGTGGCTTTTTCGTTCGCCTGCATCGTGACCGGCTGGTTGCAGACACGCCGTTGATGCGGATCCGCTCGGCGGCGCAGGGCTACGTCAAGGTCGCCGGTCGCGCCGCCCCCGCGGGCCCGGCGCCGACCGCCTCTCCCCTGACTTCGCGCCCATGCGTATGGTGGAGCTATGAGATTTCCCATCGCGAGCGGGATTCCAAGAACAACTCCCGCTGGTCGACGGTCGAGAAGGCCGACAGCGCCGAGCTGTTCATCCTGGCCGATCAGGACGGCGAATGCCTGGTGGGGCCGGTGCAGGCGGAAATCACGCCCACCACGCGCGATGTCTGGTATGGCGATGCGGCTCGCCCCGGGGGACCGCCGGGTCCCGCGTCCAGCGTATTCAGTGGCGACTGGCGTTACACCGAGCGGCTGCTGAGCGTCAATGACCCTTTGTGTGTGATCGGCGACCTGCGCTCGCACTCCGAGCTCGGGGATTTCAACTCAGCCACGGCGGCGAAGCTGAAAGAATGGAAGCAGGACCAGAAGGCCTTGCTGGCGCGCTTCGACAGCAATCACGACGGCCGGATCGATGCAGCCGAGTGGGACGCGGCGCGTGCGGCGGCGGCCAAGGAATCGCAGACTGACACCCTGCACACGCGCATTGCGCGTATCAGTGTCATTTCCAAGCCGGCCAACGGACAGCCCTTCCTGATCGCGCCGCTCAGTCCGGAAGGATTGGAGAAACGCGAGCGGCGCTTCAGCGCCCTGTATTTCGCCGCGGCGCTGCTGGGTGTCCTCCTATGCGCCTGGGCATTGAGACATGCCGACGAGCTGGAGGACGCCGAGCGCCAGCCGGTACCTGCGACGGTGGAGCACTGAAGCCCGGCTACTCGAAGTAGGCAACGACACGCACCTCGACGCTCGAGCGTGGCGTAGCCGTCGCCGGACACGTCGGATCGTCGAAGGCGACATGGGGTACGTGATGCGGCCGAGCGGGGTCTGATTCGTTGGTGACGAAGATCAGCGCCTCCTCGGGAGTCATGTCGCGGAAGTAATGCCAGCGATGCGCGGGGTTGTGCCGCACGACGTAACTGTCGGCGGTTCGCTCGGGCACTCCGGCAAAGTCGAATACTGCAAGCGCCTCGATGAGATCCTCGCGAGCCAGCGAGCGCGCATCGCACACGGCCAGCGGAATGTCCTGTGGCGGCGGTGTCAGAACTCTCCAGATGTTGTAGTGCACGAAGCGCCCGAAGCGCCACGCGCGGTCCTCGAGTGTGCCGAACACCTGTTCGGCCAGCGCCTTGCCCCTGCCGTCGCCGTAGTCGATGTGCACGAAACGGGCCGGCCTGGAGTTGCGCAACTTGCCCGATTGCGAGGCACGCTCGCCGAATCTCACGAACGGGGCCGCTGCGACCGCCGCTGCGCGCGCGCCCGTCACTTTCATGATCAGGTCGCGTACTTCCGGGTAGTACACGCGCTCCAGCTCCTGGCTGTCCAGGAAGTTGCGGACGGCGGTGGAGTGGGCGACGAGCTGAAATCCCTGCTGCTCCAGACGGGCGTGCTCACGAGGGGCGGCGCTGATCTGCACGGTTCGAGACTCGAGCACATGGACGTCCCGTGTGGGGTCCATCGCGTGATAGCGGGGCTTCTCATTCATCGGCCCGGTGTAGTTGATCCGGGCCTGGACGGTGTCGGGGGCATTCACCTTGGGGAATATAGTCCTTCCCCGGCGGGCGGTGTTACCGTACCGGCGCATCCGGATGAAAAGGGGGGAGGGGATGAGCGGAAGTGCTTCAGCGGGCTATCCGAGCCGTGCCGTCGCCTGGTACACGGTGTTCATCCTGATGCTCTGCTACACGCTGTCCTACGCCGATCGTCAGATCCTCGCCTTTCTGGTCGGTCCGCTGCGCCACGACCTGCACATCAACGATACCGACGTCGGACTGTTGCAGGGTTTTGCGTTCGCGCTGGTGTATACCGTGTTCGGACTTCCGATGGGCGCGCTGGCCGATCGCTTCAGCCGACGCAATCTGGTCGCCATCGGTGTCGTCATCTGGAGCGTGATGACTTCCCTGAGCAGCGTGGCGCGCAGCTTCCTGCTGCTGGGTGCGGCGCGGATGGGCGTGGGGATCGGTGAGGCGGCCCTCAGCCCGTGCGCCTTCTCCATGATCACCGATTCTTTTCCGAAGGAGCGCCTGAGCGGTGCGCTCAGCGTCTATACCATGGGCATTCAGCTCGGCTCGGGGCTGGCGCTGATCATCGGCGGGCTGGTTGCCCAGACCGTCAGCCAGATGCCGCCCGTGGTGCTTCCCCTGGTAGGAGCGATCGCCGCCTGGCGGCTCACCTTCCTCGTGGTGGGAATACCGGGTCTGCTGATTGCATTGCTGCTGCTCACCGTGCGCGAGCCGGCGCGCCGCGCGTTGCTCCTGGGCGCTGACGGCAGGCCCGCGAAGCTCGACCTGCGCGCACTGCTGGAGCAGATCCGGATGCGCTGGCGCTCGGCCCTGGGGCTGTCGGTCATGATCAGCTGCCAGGCCACCTGCAACTACGTCCTGTTGGGCTGGGGGCCGACTTTCTTCGAACGGCTGCACCACTGGCCGAAAGATCGAACCGGGCTGGTGCTCGGACTGACGACCCTGGGCTGTGGTTGCATCGGCCTGTTTACCGGCGGATGGCTCTCGGACCGCTGGCAGAGCCGCGGACTGACGGATGCTTCATTGCGCGTCGGCCTGATCAGCCTGGCAGGCGTATTGCTCACGCTGGTGCCGGCGACCCTCGTGGGGCAGGCAGGGTGGACAGTCGCGCTGCTGGTGCCGGCGGTGTTTTTCATCGGGTTGCCGATCGGCTGCGGCTATGCCGCCGTGCAGCTCATTTTCCCCAATCAGACGCGCGGACTGGTTTCCGCGGTCGTCATCTTCGCGGTGGCGATGATCGGCCTGAATTTCGGCTCGCTGCTTCCGGGGCTGCTGGATGACCGGTTGTTCCACGATCCGCAGAAGATCGGGTGGTCGATGTCGCTGACCGTGGGGCTGGCGGGGGTTTTGGGGTTGGTCGCGGCCGCTTTATCGTTGGCGCCTTACCGCGCGGACTATCGTGCGGCGTTCGCTACGCAGCCGAGTGCGCCGACGGTTGCTCTGCCTGCGGTCCCTGCGCCTACGGCGCGGTGAGTGCTCCGTCGGCCACCACGGTCCCTGCGCCTACTGCGCGGTCAGCCCTCCGTCGGCAACCAAGGCGTGGCCGACCATGAAGGAGGACTCATCGGAGGCGAGAAACAGAACTGCACGAGCGATCTCTGACGGCTCTGCCATGCGGCCGATCGGCGTCTCCGCGACCTTTGCGCGCGCGAGCTCCGGGTCCGCCTTGAACCACTCGGTCAGCATCGGCGTGAGCGTGCCACCGGGACAGATGGCGTTGATGCGAACTCCGTCCTTGATGTGATCGAGCGCCGCGGACTTTGTGAGCCCGACCACGCCGTGCTTGGTTGCGCAGTACGCCGTTATGCCTGCGGTGCCGATCACTCCACCGACGGAGGCGGTGTTGATGATCTTGCCGCCGCCGGTGCGTTTCATGGCCGGAATCTCGTATTTCATGCTCAGAAACACGCCCGTCAGATTGATCGCGAGAATCCGCTGCCACTCCCCTTCGTCCACATCGGCGATCGGGGCGACCTGCAGATTGATGCCGGCGTTGTTGAAGGCCACATCCAGGCGCCCGTACCGGCTGAGTGCGAGCTCGACCATCGCCGCGCAATCCGCTGCGCGCGAGATATCCGTGTGGACGAACTCGGCTTCACCACCGCGCTCGCGGATCAGTGCCACCGTGCTTTGGCCCGCGGAATCGTTGACGTCGCTTACGACCAGGCGCGCGCCTTCTGCTGAGAAGGCCGTCGCCGTGGCGCGACCGATACCTGAGCCTGCGCCGGTGACGAGCACACTCTTGCCTGCGAATCGGTTGTTCATGCTTTGAAGACCTCACTGAATCCATTGGCACGGCGGTAGAGTCGCTCGTCGTAGGGAGAGCCGAGCGAGGAAGCTACGCTCTTCCGAAACTCACGTGCAGCGGGTACGGAGGCGAAGTCATTGAATTTTGCACGGCTGGTCCACATGGCGACCAGATTGAAGTGATCGGGGCGATCGGTCTGCCGCCGCACCTCCCTACAAGCGCGCCAGCATCTTCTTGAGCGCGAAGTGGCGATAGCTCTGGAGTGCGAGCGGGCGCAGCTCGCCCTCGCGGTGGCTCTTGGAGACATCCAACGCAATCCAGCCGTTGTGACCCATGTAGGGTGGGATCTCGTAACGGGAATCGGCGGTCATGAGGGACTGGGCGGGCACTCCTACCCAGAAGGCCACACGCCAGCGTCCTTGGTAGCAATAGGCTTGCGCGAAGACTTTCTTGCCGGCACGCCACACCGGCTGTCCGAATTGCGACGCCTCGGAGGTCTCCGGCAGGTCCAGGCAGATCCTGCGCATGGAGGCGAGGATTCGCCGGCCGCGCGGAGTGTTCTTCGGATCGATGTCTGCCACCGTGACGCGCTTTTTCGGTGCAGGGACCTCCGGCGTTCGCTCCATCGATTGCCGCAGCCGGGCCGGCGCCACGGTGTCATAGGCCGTGCGGACCAGCTCGGCGACCCGCTTCCAGGGAATGCCCTTGTCGAGCCGCACTCCGAGCCAGCCGCTCGGACCGACATAGGGCGGCTTGAAGAAATGCCGTGGCTCGGTGCGCACATAAGTGTCCTGCATGCCCTGCGGCGCCCGCAGCCACAGGGCGATCCGGCCATCCCCGTGATGATTGAGAACGTAGGTGGCGAACGTCTTGCCGCGCGTCACGCGGAAATTCGCCGATCCATGCGACTGGAGCGCTTCCGCTCCGGGAAACGCCAGGCACAGCCGGCTCACCGCATCGTCGAGCTCGTTTCCCATTGCAAACCCCGCCGTTGACGGCCGATACCGCGGCGCGTTGTGCCGCCGGCAAGTCGCAACATCGACTGCACCGGCCACCGCCGCGAAGAGGAGATCCTCTTGCGCGGCGGCTCACCGGTCACGGTGTTGTCAGATGCTGGCGCAGACGGACTTCGTCTCCAGATAGTTGTCCAGGGCATTGTGCCCCATCTCCCGACCCCACCCGGACTGCTTGTAGCCGCCGAAAGGCAGCGCTGCGTCGAAGATGTTATAGCAGTTGATCCACACAGTCCCGGCGCGCAAGCGGTTGGCGATGCGCTGGGCGCGAGCCAGGTCCCTGGAGTAGATGCCGGCGGCGAGGCCGTAGGTCGTATCGTTGGCACGAGCGACGAGGTCCTCATCCGCGCTCTTGAACGGGATCGCGGTAACCACCGGTCCGAAGATCTCCTCACGGTAGACCTTCATGTCCGGTGAAGTGTCGACCAGCACCGTCGGCTCGACGAAGTAGCCGGACTCGCCGCGGCGCTTCCCGCCACACACCGCCTTCGCTCCCTGCTCCTCGCCCGAGCGCAGATAGCTGGACACTCTTTCCAGCTGCGTCTGCGAAACCAGCGGGCCCATCTGCGTGCGCGTATCCAGGCCGGGGCCGAGGCGGATGTTCCTGGCGAGCTGGGTGATGCCCTCGACGACCTGGTCGTACTTCTTCTCCTGCACGAACAGCCGCGAGCCGGCACAGCAGCACTGCCCGTGATTGAAGAAGATGGCGTTCGCGGCACCGGGAATCGCGAGCTCGAGGTCCGCATCGTCCAGCACGATGTTGGGGGACTTGCCGCCGAGCTCCAGCGTCACTTTCTTCAGGTCGTGGGCGGCCGCCTTGACGATCAGCTTGCCGACTTCCGTCGAGCCGGTGAAGGCGACCTTGTCGACCAAAGGATGCGCCGCCAGCGGGGCGCCGCAGGGCTCGCCGAATCCGGTCAGCACGTTCAGCACGCCCTTCGGCAGGCCCGCTTCCTGACACAACTCCGCCAGGCGCAGCCCCGACAGCGGAGTCTCCTCCGCCAGCTTCAACACGACCGTGCAGCCGGTGGTCAGCGCCGGGCCCAGCTTCCACGCGGCCATCAACAGAGGGAAATTCCAGGGAATGATCTGCGCAACGACGCCGATGGGCTCGCGCCGCGTGTAGGCATGGTATTCGGCTCCGGGAGTGTAGGGCACCGACAGGCCGATGGTGTTGCCTTCGAGCTTGGTGGCCCAGCCGGCCATGTAGTGAAACAGGTCCGCCGCCAGGGGCACGTCGGCGGCGCGCGCGACCGCGATCGGCTTGCCGTTGTCGAGCGCCTCGAGCTGGGCGAGCTCTTCGAGGTTCTCCAGGATGAGATCGCCGACCTTCCAGAGAATACGGCCGCGCTCGGACGGGGACAGGCGTGGCCAGGGTCCCTGGTCGAAGGCTTTACGTGCGGCGCTGACGGCGGCATCGACGTCCGCTTGCTCGCACGCGGCAGCTTTTGCGATGGGGCCTCCCGTACTGGGATCGAAGACATCGAAGCTCTGGCCGCTCTTCGCGCCGACCCAACGACCGTCGATCAGGACCTGGCGCGGCTTGCCGATGAAGGATTCCACATCGGAGCTGAGTGCTGTGACTTGGACTTGTGCATGCATGGTGAGGCGCTCCAATCCGTCGGTAGAGAGGGGGTGAGCTGCCCGTGCCGCGTGGCTGCCTGACGAGCAGCGACGTGGCGATTTTCGCATGTCGCGGCCGCCGCGTCAGACGCGGCAGTGAAGGTGTGTCATTGGTGTGTCATTCGGGTTGTAAAGGGGGTCGTTGGGGACGAAGGACTCGCTCGTCAGTCGCGCCGCCTGGATTCCCCCACCGTCCACAGTTTGCCGAAGCCGGATCCGTCAGAGCTGCTGGAGCCGCGCAGCTGCCAAGCGCCCTGCGAGTGTCCCTCATTTGACTTCACTGGGAGGCTCCTCCACGCTGCCAACGGCGATCCCGCCAGCACTGGAGGCCTGTATGGCTGGCTTCTACGACATTCCCGTTCGCAGCATCGATGGATCGGCCGACCTGCTGGGGAGGCTTCGCGGCAGGGTCGTGCTTGCGGTCAATGTGGCGAGCCGCTGCGGGTTGACGCCACAGTATTCCGCCCTGGAGCAATTGCATCGCGATCTGCGCGAGCAGAATTTCTCGGTGGTGGGTTTTCCGTGCAATCAATTCGGCGCGCAAGAGCCGGGCAGCGAGCCGGAGATCGCGAGCTTCTGCAGCACGCAGTACGACGTGACCTTCCCGATGAGCGCCAAGCTGGAGGTGAACGGCAAGACCCGTCACCCTCTGTACGCATTCCTGACCTCGCCTACCGAGGGAGTTCCCGGGGACATCGCCTGGAATTTCGAGAAGTTTCTCATTGGCCGCGACGGTAAGGTGCTGCGCCGCTACCCGCCGCCCACCAAGCCCGACGACCCCGCTCTCCTGCAGGACATCGCCGACGCACTTTGACGCCGAGCTCCGCGGCGCGCGTCGTCGGGCACGATGTCCGTGATGAGCGACTTGACGATGTTGTAGCCGAGCTCGCGCATCGACTCATCCAGGCTGTTCTTCACGTCGATGGCGATCTGCGCCTGCTGCTCGAAGGTCTCATCCAGGCGTGGGCGGTCTCGATGGTGAAGGCGGATGCGAGCACGACGAGCAGCGCCACGACCACGAGCGGCGCCACGAACCACAACGTAGGAATTTCAGTCCCTGCCACGATGGGCCTCCCCCGTTTTTCGATGTTTTAGTCGGAAGCGACGGTATCCTAACGCAGCAGCTCCAGGACTGTCTCCGCCGGACGGCACAATCTGACACCTCGTGGGGTGACCACGATGGGGCGGTTGATCAGGATGGGATGCGCGAGCATGTGCGCGATCAGCTCCTGGTCCGTCCAGCGATCCTCGGCCAGGCCGAGCTCCGCATACGGCGTACCCTTCTCGCGCAACAGCTGGCGCGGCCGCATACCCATGCGCTCCAGCAGACTGCGCAGCAGCGCGGCGTCGGGCGGGGTCTTGAGGTACTCGATCACCTGCGGCTCGATGCCGGCCTCGCGGATCAGCGCCAGCGTGTTTCTCGAGGTCCCGCAGGCGGGATTGTGATAGATCGTAACGTCGGGCTTGCGTGCATCGTTGGGCGGGCTCATGCGTCTGAGTATATCGCGCCGGCGCGGCGCGCCCTCACCCGTAACGGAATAACGCCTTGAATCCAAAGTCCATGTGCGACTGGATGTGGCAGTGGAACAGGCTCAGCCCCGGCTGATCGGCGGTCAGATCGACGCTCACGCGCCCATAGATGGGCACCACCACCGTATCCTTGCGGATGCCGCTGGTCGGCTTGCCGTTCACATCCACCAGCTCAAAAAGATGCCGGTGCAAATGTAAAGGATGGGAGTCATCGGTGCGGTTACGGAACACCAGGCGATACCGCTGTCCCTGCTGCAACACGAACTCGCGGTCGTGGGGGTAGGACTTGCCGTTGACGGTCCAGAGGTTGAACGGACCTGCGCCACCGGGGATCTTCTCGAACACCATCTCGATGGTGTGCTCGGGCGGCGGCTGGGAGGAGGGCGGGTTGCCGAACACGGTGTAGTCCCAGCGGGCACCCGGTTGCGGCACCCACTTCGGCTGGCCATGCTGATTGGCGTACTCGACCACCACGCCGAGGCCTGCATTGCGGGTGGCCTCATCCGTCGCTCCCAGGATCCACACTCCCGGCTGGTTCATCTCGATGTAGGCGTCGACGCGCTCGCCGGGGCCCAGCGTGATCACCTTCGCGGTCTGCTGAACAGGGACCGGGTTGCCATCGAGCGCCAGCACATGAAACTCGTGGCCGGGCAAAGCAATCTGCCGATTCTCGACCGCGCTGGCATTGAGCAAGTGGACCAGCACGCGCGATCCCGGGCGCACGCGAATCGGCTCGCCGGCGCGCAATGCCTTGTCGTTGATGGAGAACAGTTGCGAGATGACCTCGAGCCCATTGGCCCGCGTGTCGAGTTTGTCCGGCCGCTCCGGTTGCGGCCCGGGAGACTCCTGCTCGTCCATGTCGACGAACTGATCGGTGTAGAAGGGCTCCCAGTCGCGCAGCGCCAGAAACAGCTCCTGGTCGTAGTGTCCCGGGTCCGCGCCCGAGTCGATCATCAGGAACCCGTACTGTCCGGTGTAGCTGCCCCGATGCAGATCGCCGGCGGCCATGGCGTGCGAGTGGTACCAGCGAGTGCCCGCGGGGCGCGGCGTGAATTGATAGCGTCGTCGCGCACCCGGAGGGATGGGCGGCGTTCCTTCCTCCTCTGCGCCGTCCACCTCCGAGGGGACGAACAGGCCGTGCCAGTGAACCAGCTCGGCCGCATCCGTCTCGTTGATGACGTCCACCGTGACCGGCTTGCCTTCCTTCATGCGAAGGATCGGGCCGGGGGATGTGCCGTTGTACGCAATCGTGCTCACGTAGTGGCTGGGAGCAATCTCCAGCGCCGTGGGAGCGATGCGCAAGGTGTAGTCGGCGGGCGGCCCCTGCGGGGGGGCCGCATCCGGCCCCGGCGGCCCGTGCATGCCCGGCGAAGTCTGTGTTGGCGCTGCGGCGAGCTTGCCTGAGGCCGCTCCCAAGCCAGCTGCACCCGCAAAAGTTACGAATTCGCGACGCTTCATCGGTGTAAGGTCGGCCCAGTGGTGCCACTGCGCATTGGCGGCGGGGGAAAATGCTCTCACGACCGATTTGCGATGGGAACAGCCATCCGACTGCGGTACGGTTACGCCACGCACTGAGCGTGCGCCGCGTACCGTCTTGCGGTACGAATTGTTCCCGTACCCCCTCGAGGCCAGAATGCAGCTGCGCCGACCGTTCCGCTTCCTAGCCCTGCTCGGCAGTCTCGGTTGTGGACTGCTGGCGCTGTACTGCGTGCGTGTGGCGTACTCGCAGGACCTGCCCTTCGATTCGGGAGCTTCCCAGGAGAAGGCCGAGTTCTACTGGTCGCGCCTGCGTTACACCGCCAGCTACGGAGGCGGCGGTGGCGGGGGTTACGGATTCGGATTCGGTTACGGCGGCTACGGAAGCTGGATGCGCGACTATCCGAAGGCCGACCGCCAGGTGCTGCTCGCCCTGAAGCGCCTGACGCGGATCCAGATGCGCCCCATCGAGCAGATCGTCGACCTGGACCACGATGCGCGGCCGCAGGAGGTCCTGGACGGGGGCGACGGGAGATCGCAGAGCATCTTCGATTACCCGTGGGTCTATGCCGTGCAGGTCGCCAACTGGACGTTCACTGACGCGCAGGCGAAACGCTTGCGCGAGTACCTGCTCAAGGGCGGATTCCTGATGGTAGATGACTTCCACGGCACTCAGGACTGGGACCGTTTCATGGAAGGGATGCGCCAGGTGTTCCCCGACCGCCCGGTGGAGGATCTGCCCGACAGCGATGAGATCTTCCATACCCTCTACGACCTGAGCGAGCGCTTCCAGGTCCCGGGAGAGCAATACGTTTTTTCCGGACGTACGTATGAGAAGGACGGGTATGTGCCGAAATGGCGCGCGATCCGCGACGACAAGGGTCGCATCATGGTCGCGATCTGCCACAACATGCACCTCGGAGATGCCTGGGAGTGGGCCGACATGCCGGAGTATCCCGAGAATTTCGCCTCCCTCGCGTACCGCCTGGCGCTCAACTACGTCGTTTATGGCATGACACACTAGGAGCGTGGCTGAGTGATGATCACCTACCGCGCCCTCGCAACGGCGACTCAGCCGGGCTCCTAGAGCCGCGCGCCGCGCGCCCCTGGCGACCGAAGCCGCGACGATGTTTCAACTCCTCTTCAAGTATCCCTACGCCGCTTTCGCCCGCGGCGACTTGCTGCTGCTGGGCACGGCACCGCGGTGGCTGCTGGTGCTGTTGATCGCACTCAGCGCCGCCGCAGTGGGTGCGCTGCTGTGGACACGACGCTCGCGCTGGGCGGACACGCTGCGTGGCTGGCGGCTCGGTGTGCTGTGGGTGCTGGAGTCGGCGAGCATTGCCCTGCTGCTGGTGTTGTTGTGGCGCCCGGCGCTGGCGGTCACGGAGCTCAAGCCCCGTCAGAACATCGTCGCGATCCTGGTGGACGACTCGCGCAGCATGGCGCTCGCCGAGAACGGCTCGACCCGTGAGCAACAGGCGGTGCAGGCGCTGCAGGGTGGGGTGTTGACCGACCTGCAACGCAGGTTCCAGACCCGACTGTATCGTCTGGATACCGGGGTGAAGCGGGTCGAGGAGCCGGCGGTGTGGGGTCCGGCTGTAGCGCCTGCGACACACATCGGTTCGAGCCTGGAACAGCTGGTCACCGAGACCGCCGACCTGCCGCTGGGCGCGATCATCCTGTTGAGCGATGGCGGTGACAACGCCGGGGGGATCGACCGCAGCGTGATCGAGTCGCTGCGCAATCGCCGCATACCGGTCTACACGGTGGGATTTGGTCCGCAGAGCGTGGATCGGGACATCGAGGTCGAGGACGTGGTGGTGGCCTCGCGCACTCTTGCCGGGTCGCGTTTGAGCGCGACGGTGAAGCTCCAACAGCGCGGCTTCAGCGGAAGCAAATCCGCACTCACCGTGCGTGACGGCACCAGACTGTTGGCATCGAACCCCATCACTTTGGGCGCGGATGGCCGGCCACAGACGGAGAACGTGCTCTTCAACGTCGGGGCGGCCGGCGCCCGCACGCTGCAGTTCGGGGTCGAGCCTCTGCCAGGTGAGGTCAATCGCGCCAACAATACGTTGACGCGCCTGGTGTACGCGGAGCCTGAGCCGCAGCGCATCCTGTATTTCGAGGGTGAGCCGCGCTGGGACTACAAATTCATCCGCCGTGCGGCCGGGGACGATCCGATGATCCAGGTCGTCTCGATGCTGCGCACGACCGAGAACAAGATCTATCGGCAGGGGATCTCCAATCCCCAGGAGCTGGCGGAAGGCTTTCCGACGCGGGCGGCCGACCTGTTCGCGTACCAGGCGCTGATCATCGGCTCGGTGGACGCCGGCTACTTCACGCCCGCGCAGCAGCAGCTCATCAAGGATTTTGTCGACCGGCGTGGCGGCGGACTGCTGCTGCTCGGGGGCCGACAGTCGTTGGCGGATGGCGTCTGGGGCGGCTCGCAGATCGCCGACCTGATTCCACTGGTTCTGCCCGAGGGCCACGAGACCTTTCATCGCGATCCGGCGACGGTCAGCCTGACCTCCGCGGGGGAGGACAGTGTCATCTGCCGGCTGCTGGATGACCGGCAGGCCAATGTCGACAAGTGGCACAAGCTGCCCTATTTGATGGACTATCAGGACCCGGGGCGGCCCAAGCCTGGCGCCGTCGTCCTGGCGCAGATGCACGCGGGCGAGCGCACCATGCCGATGCTCGTGACGGAGAGCTACGGGCGCGGGCGCACGGCCGTGCTTGCCACCGGAGGCACCTGGCGTTGGCAGATGAGCCTGCCGCTCGGGGACAAGAGTCACGATCTGTTCTGGCAGCAGCTATTGCGCTGGCTCGTCACCGACACGCGCGGACGGGTCATGGCGTCGGTTCGCAATCTCACTCTCTTCGATGACGGCCACGCCCGGATCTCTGCGGAGGTGCGCGACAAGGACTACCGCTCCGCCGCGGATGTCAGTGTCAGTGCGCATCTCATCGGCCCTGCGGGTGTGAACGCCAACGTGGAGCTGGATCCCGTGGCCAACGCGCCGGGGCGCTTCCAGGCGGATTGGACTGCGCCGATGCCCGGACTGTACGTCGCCGAGCTGACGGCGCGTCGCGGCAAGGAGGAGATCGGCACCGACATCGCGACGTTTCAGCGCCTGGACGGCGTCGCCGAGAGCTACCACACGGAGCAGGATCGCAACCTGCTCGAATCGCTCGCGACGAGCACCGGCGGCCGCTATCTCCAGCCCGCGGGGCTGCGTGAGCTGGCGCAGGAGATTCCCTATTCCGCCGCCGGGGTGACCCTGCGCCAGACCCACGATCTGTGGAACATGCCGATCGTGTTCCTGGTGCTGCTGGGGGCGCGTTGCGGCGAGTGGCTGCTGCGCCGCAAGTGGGGTGTCGTATGAGCGCTTGGCACCGCTGGCCTGCAGTGCTCGCTGTGGTGTTGCTTGCTGCCGTGCCGCGGGCGCAGGCGGACAGCTATTTCCTAACCGTCGCGGGCCTCGGGGGCGAGCCGGACTACGAGCAGCGCTTCCGTGCCATGGCGGCCGACCTGGATCGCATCCTGAAGGCGGCCGATACGACCAATCATGTCGTCACTCTGTCCGGCGATGAGGCCACGCGCGCTCACATGACCGCGGCTCTGCAGTCGATTGCGGATCAAGCCTCGGCCGACGATCAGTTCGTGCTCATCCTCATCGGGCATGGCTCCTACGACGGGCGGCAGTACAAGCTCAATCTCGTCGGCCCGGACCTCGCCGCGTCCGCGCTCGCGCAACTGTGCAATCGAATCGCAGCCCGGCAGCAGTTGATCGTCAATACGACCAGCTCCAGCGGCGCCTCCGTGGCCGCGCTGAAGCACGAGGGCAGGGCAGTCATCGCGGCGACGAAGAGCGGCACGGAGAAGAACGCGACCGTGTTCGCGCGCTACTGGGTCGATGCGTTGCGCGATGCCACCGCGGACACCGACAAGAACGATTCGATCAGCGCGCTGGAGGCGTTCCAGTATGCCGCCGCCAAGACGGCGGAGTTCTACGAGTCCCAGAAGCGGCTGGCGACCGAACATCCGATCTTTGCCGACGCCGGGAGCGCCATCGCGCTGCGCACCGCTTCGCTGGCCGGCGGTGCCGGCAGGTCCTTGGCCAGCTTTGTCATGGTTCGTCTCGGCACCTCCGGCGTTGCCGCGGCCGATCCCGCCAAGCGCGGGTTGCTGGCGCGCAAGGAGCAGCTGGAGAGCCAGGTCGATGCGCTCAAATACCAGCGCGCCGCGATGTCGCCGGAAGACTATAAGCGTCAGCTCACCGACACCCTGGTGGAGCTGGCGAAAGTGCAGGAGGCGCTCGACAAGTGAGGCAGGCGGCAAGCCAACTTGCGCTCATCACGGTCGCTGCGGGCGCGCTCGCGATCGCACTTCCTGGGAGCGCCGCCGCCGGCGCGACAGCGCAGGCAGCCGCCCCTGTTCGCGTGGCCGCCGCCCCGCCCGCCGCCGCCCCGCCCGTCGCCACGGCGCCCGCCGCCACGGCGCCCGCCGCCACGGCGCCCAAAGCGCCGGCGACTGCGCACGAAGCGCGCGGCGCATCCCCGAACCAGAGCAACGCTGAGGCGGCTGCGCCCGAGCGTTGCCAAACGCTGGAGAAACA
>Ga0207707_10000106_pt1 | contig 83040 bp, 75 predicted proteins | sample KBSC83BmetaG_FD_184336 | JGI IMG/M metagenome (GOLD analysis project Ga0207707, IMG submission 184336) | Corn rhizosphere microbial communities from Kellogg Biological Station, Michigan, USA - KBS C8-3B metaG (SPAdes) (version 2) | ecosystem: Host-associated > Plants > Roots > Rhizosphere ... | reverse complement strand
GATCCGAAACAGTGGGCCTTCATCAAGACCTTCTCGCCGTACCAGAACGTCAAGGCCGGCAGGCGCTATCCGGACGTGTTGTTCTACACCACCACCAGCGACGACCGCGTGGGCCCCGTGCAGGCACGCAAGATGGCGGCGAAGATGGAAGGCATGGGCTACAGGAACGTGTGGTTCTACGAGAACACCGAAGGTGGCCACGGCGCCGGCGCCGACAACCAGCAGTCGGCGACGATGCACGCGCTGGCCTACGATTTCCTGTGGGACAAATTAATGTGATCATCCCTGATCACGGCATCGCCATGGACGCACGCTCAACCAGTATCGTTTCGAGTTTCGAGGCATCAGAACGGGCTTCCATGCCCTGACTTTCCACAACAGCGGCTTCGACCGGAACAAAGGTGCCTCCTCGGCGCGGGCTTTTTTGTTCGGGATGGCTGCGCTAGACTTGTACACGCAACCGTACGAGTACCGAGCATGCGCACTGTCAATTTCTCCGAAGCCCGCAGCAACCTGAAGGCCGTATTCGATCGGGTGATCGAAGATGCCGACGTCACCATCATCACCCGCCGCGATGCCGACGACGTGGTGGTGATGTCGCTGGCCGAATGGAACAGCTGGCAGGAAACCAACTACCTGCTTGCCAGTCCCGCGAATGCGCGGCGGCTGCAAGAGGCCATTGCCCGCCTCGATGCTGGCGAAGCCGAATATCACGAATTGATCGACCCTGTCGCCGCGCCATCCGTGCACGAACGGCCCGCCGCATACCGCACTCGCGCGAAGCCCAAAGCCAAGCCAGCGTCAACGCGCAAGCGCCGGAAGTGATATGCCACTTGGCGTACGCTTCGATCCCGATGCATGGCAACAGTACCTCTACTGGCAAGGTCAGGATCGCAAGATGCTGGAACGGATCAACCTCCTCATCCGCGACTGCCAGCGCGATCCGTTTCGCGGCATCGGCAAGCCCGAACCCTTGAAACGCGAGCTTGCCGGCTGTTGGTCGCGGCGCATCGACGACACCCATCGGCTGGTCTATCGCGTGAGCGGCCGTGAATTGCAGATCGTCGCCTGCCGCTACCACTACGGCGCGCGATGAACACCTGAATCCGGCATCCATGCTCGCGCAGGCCGCCGCGCGTAAAATGCCCGGTTTTCCGAAGGACAAACCCATGGGCCTGGACCTCGTCCCCGCCGGCAATCAGGTACCGGACGACATCAACGTCGTCATCGAAATCCCCAAGGACGCCGAACCGGTCAAGTACGAAGTGGACAAGGCCTCCGGCGCCATTTTCGTCGATCGCGTTCTGTCGACGCCGATGCGCTACCCGTGCAACTACGGCTACATCCCGAACACGCTTTCGGGCGACGGCGATCCGGTCGACGCGCTGGTGTTGTTGCCGCTGCCGCTGATCGCGGGCTCGGTGATCCGTTGCCGTCCCGTGGGCATGTTGAACATGGACGACGAAGCCGGCCACGACACCAAGTTGATCGTCGTGCCCGGCGACAAGGTGTTCATGGGTTATGCGCACATCCGCGACATCAACGACGCCCCCCGGCACTGGCGCGACCGCATCGCGCACTTTTTCGAGCATTACAAGGATCTGGAATCCGGCAAATGGGTGAAGGTTTCCGGCTGGGGCGATGCCTCCGCCGCACGCGAGGAGATTTGCGAATCCGTGCAGCGCTACCAACAGGCGCCGGAAAAGCCGAAGTTCTGAGAACTCCTGCTTTTGCTCGTCATCCCGGAGCCGCGCAGCGATATCCGGGACCCAGTGTCTTTACATGGCAGGACGTTGCAAGAAAGGCCCGGCCTGCGCCGGGATGACGAGGGATGATTCCCCGGTAACGACGAGGTTCCGTAACCAAATGTGCTAGCGTGGAGCGATGAACAACAAAACCCGCCGCACCAGCATCGTCGCCACCCTCGGCCCGGCCACCGATGCGCCCGGCATGCTGGAAAGCATCCTGCGCGAAGGTGTGGCCGTGGTGCGCTTGAACCTGTCGCACGGCCAACCCGAAGACCACCTGCGGCGCGCACGCGAAGCGCATGCGGCGGCAGCGAATTTGAATCGTGAAGTCGGCGTGCTGGCGGACTTGCAAGGGCCCAAGATCCGCATCGAAAAATTCGCCAACGGACCGGTGCAGCTCGAAACCGACGCGGACTTTACCCTCGATTGCCGCGCCGACGCGGCGCCCGGTGACGCCACGCGCGTGGGCGTGAGTTATCTCGGCCTGTCGCAGGACGTGAAGGAAGGCGACCGGCTGCTGCTGGACGATGGCCTGGTCGAACTGGAAGTGCGAGAGGTCGAAGATGCGCAAATTCTTTGCAAGGTCGTGATCGGCGGCAAGTTGTCCGATCGCAAGGGACTCAACCGCAAGGGCGGCGGGTTGTCGCTGAACGCGTTGTCCGACAAGGATCGCGCCGATATCAAGCTCGCGGCGCAACTTCATGCCGACTTCCTCGCGGTGTCATTCGTGCGCTGCGCCGCCGACATCGAGGAAGCACGCAAATTGCTGCGCGAGGCCGGCGGCAACGCCTGGCTGGTCGCCAAGATCGAGCGTGCCGAGGCGATCGAAAAGCTGGAAGAAATCATCGATGCCTCCGACGCGGTGATGGTCGCGCGTGGCGACCTGGGTGTCGAGATCGGCGATGCCGAATTGCCGGGCCTGCAGAAGAAAATCATCCGCGAATCACTGGCGCGCAATCGCGCCGTGATCACCGCGACGCAGATGCTGCAATCGATGGTCGAATCGCCGATCCCGACCCGCGCCGAGGTGCTGGACGTCGCCAATGCGGTGCTGGACGGCACCGACGCGGTGATGCTGTCGGCGGAATCCGCCGCAGGAAAACACCCTGACCTCGCCGTCGCCGCGATGAGCCGCATCTGTTTCGGCGCCGAACGCCAGTTCGAACCGACCGAAGACATCTCCGCCCTCACCCACCGGCTCGACCGCACCGACCAAGCCATCGCCATGGCCGCCATGTTCCTGGCCACGCAGATGCCGATACGCGCCATCGTTGCGCTGACCGAGTCGGGTACTACCGCGCAATGGTTGTCGCGCTACCGCTCGGCAGTGCCGATCTATGCGCTGACGCCCAGCGCGGAAGCGCGCCGCCGCATGCTGCTGCTGCGCGACGTCAGGCCGATCCCGTTCGCCGGCCACGACACCTATCCCGCTTTGGTGGTGCGCGAAGCCGTGCGGCAATTGTTCCAGCGCGGCGACCTTGTCGAAGGCGACCGCGTACTGCTGACCCACGGCGACCACACCGGCCGCGGCGGCGGCACCAACACGCTCAAGCTGCTGAGCGTGGGCGCGGACGGGATTGCCGAAAGTTTGAAGGATTTGTGATGCGTCTTGTTGTCGAATACAGCACGACCACTTCTGCACAAGCGATATCGCCATGACAAGCAAAGGCCATTCCCCTCGGTCGCGCTGCGCGCGCGTTCGCTTCGCTCCGCCCTTCCTGCGGAAGGGGGAGGCGAAGCACGCGACGACCCCGCTTTTCACCCCCTTCGTCCTCCCGAAGGGGGAAGCAAAGCACGCCGCGCAGCGGCGGGGGGATGCGTCCATGCACGAATCAAAAGCACATCCCCCTCGATCCCCATTGCTGCGGAAGGGGGAAGCAAAGCACGCCGCGGCGCGGCTTTTCACCCCCTTCGAAACGAAGGGCAGCCCAAAGGGACGAGCGCGAAGCACCGCCGCGAAGCGGCGGGGGGATGTCAGACGCGTCGCCGGTATCTTGCTCGCCCTCGTTGTGCTTTCAGCGACGGCCGCCGTCGGTCCCAACATCCAGGCCGTCCAGCCGGATCGCCTGAACAACTACTGGGTCATGACCAACACGTCGCTCAACGTGGACGTGCCCAACAGCGGCGTGAACCTCAGCAAGCCCACTTGCTCGGCGGTCACCTACATGATCGGTTCGGACGGCGTGACCCGCGACATCGTGGTACGGAACACCATTCCGGCAGGCGACCTGAAAACCGTGGCGGCCAGCGCGGTCAAGGATATGCACTACGTGCCGGGCGCGAACAATGCCGCGCGTTCGCCCGTGTTCACCTACATCGTGATCCCGTTCAACCTGCCGGTCGATCCGGCCGCGCGCAAGAAGATCACGGACGCATGCGTGCTGAAGGATTTTCCGAACGGTTATCGGTAATTGACCCCTCTCCCTTTGGGAGAGGGTGCCCCGAGGGGCGGGTGAGGGTACGGATCACGCGAGAAGCAACATCAGGCAACACTGTAATTGAAATCGTTTCCGGACCCTCATCCGGCGCTTCGCGCCACCTTCTCCCGGTGGGAGAAGGAAGGCAAAAACCCTCGTGTTCGCCTATACTTGGCGGTCCATCGACACCACCGGAACATCGTCATGAGCATCGACCAAATGGAAGCCGTCGCGCAGGCCATGGTTGCGCCCGGCAAGGGCATCATCGCGATCGACGAATCCTCGGGCACCATCAAGAAGCGCTTCGATGCGGTCGGCGTCCCGGACTCGGAAGAAAACCGCCGCGCCTATCGCGAAATGCTGCTGACCGCACCGGGTCTGGCCCAGCACATTTCCGGCGCGATCCTGTACGACGAAACCATCCGCCAGTCCACCAAGGCCGGCGTGCCGTTCACCAAGGTGATGAAGGACGCCGGCATCATCCCCGGCATCAAGGTCGACCTGGGCGCCAAGCCGCTGGCCGGTTTTCCGGGCGAACTGGTCACCGAAGGCCTCGACGGGCTGCGCGAGCGCCTTGCCGAATACGTGAAGCTGGGCGCCGAGTTCGCCAAGTGGCGCGCGGTCATCACCATCGGCGACGACATGCCGAGTTCCACCTGCATCGATGCCAACACGCACGCGCTGGCGCGCTATGCCGCGCTGTGCCAGGAAGCGGGCATCGTGCCGATGGTCGAACCCGAAGTGCTGATGGACGGCGACCACGACATCGAAACCTGCTACGAAGTCACCGAAGCCACCCTGCGCTCACTGTTCTCGGCGCTGTACGAACACAACGTGATGCTGGAAGGCACCATCCTGAAAGCCAGCATGGTCGTGTCGGGCAAGGATTGCGCGGAACAGGCCGACATCGAGGAGGTCGCCGAATCGACCATCCTGTGCCTGAAGTCCGCGGTGCCGGCCGTGCTGCCGGGTATCGTGTTCCTGTCGGGTGGCCAGAGCGACGAAGACGCCACCGCGCACCTTAATGCGATGAACCGCCTCGGCCCGCATCCGTGGCCGCTGTCGTTCTCCTACGGCCGCGCCATGCAACAAGCCGCGCTGCACCTGTGGGCCCAGGACCTGACCGGCAACTTCGCCGCCGCACAGAAGATCGTGGTCGAGCGCGCGCGCGACAACGGCTTGGCCGCGTTGGGGCAATGGAAGAAAGCGGCGTGACGCCGCGCTCTCTGCGGTAGGGCGGGAGAAGCCGCGCAGCGGCGCATCCCGCCATCGCCAAAGGCGGGTTGCCACCCGCCCTACATAAAACCGCCGGCGCAAGCCGGCGGTATCATTTGGGACGTTGCATCCGGCAACCATTCTCTCTATCTTGATAGAGAGATATAAGGATGCGGCAAACGATGATCCCGATTTCCCTCGAATTCTTTCCGCCCAAGACCGACGAGCAGCGCGCGCAGCTCGAGCGCGCGTTGCCGAAACTGAAGGCGCTGGCGCCGGAGTTCGTCAGCGTGACGTTCGGCGCGGGTGGCTCGACGCTGACTCATACACCGCGCACGGTGCGGCACCTGCGCGAAACCCATGCTCTTGAAGTGGCACCCCACGTGTCGTGCATGGGCGGTTCGCGCGAGGAAATCGGCGCGTTGCTGGCGGACTACCGCGAACTCGGCTGCAAGCGCATCGTCGCATTGCGCGGCGACTTGCCCTCGGGCATGGCCTCGCCAGGCGACTTTCGCTACGCCTCGGAGCTGGTCGATTTCATTCGCCGCGAGCACGACGGCTGGTTCCACATCGAGGTCGCGTGCTATCCGGAATGCCATCCGCAGTCGGATCATGCGCAGGCCGACCTCAACCATTTCAAGGCCAAGGTGGAGGCCGGCGCGAACGGCGCGATCACGCAATACTTCTTCAATGCCGACGCGTATTTCCGCTTCGTGGATGACGCGCGCGCGGCCGGTGTCACGATTCCGATCGTGCCGGGCGTGATGCCGATCGTGAACTTCACACAACTGCGACGCTTCTCGGAAATGTGCGGCGCGGAAATCCCGCGCTGGATCGGCAAGCGCATGATCGCCTACGGCGACGACGCCGACGCGGTGCGCGAATTCGGCGCCGACGTGGTCGCGGCCATGTGCCAGCGGCTGCTGGACGGCGGCGCGCCCGGGCTGCACGTTTACACGCTGAACCGCGCGCGTGCCACGACGGCGGCCCTTGAACGCATCGATCACCTGGCAGACGGCTAGACTTTCCGGTCATGCCGCCATGGATGACCCGCACGTTGTGCCTGTTCGCGCTGCTCGCCTGCGCACCATTGGCGCACGCGCAGACCGCCCAACCGGTTTACCGTTGCATCGGCGCGTACGGCGAACCGGTTTTTTCCGGCCAACCCTGCGGAACACCCGCGCCGACGCCGGGAACGAGCACGCCCGTCCAGGGCAGTGGTTTCAGCGCGGTATGCGCGGCATCGCCGGAAGCGCTGCGACAAGCCATCGCCGGTGCATTCGCGGCCGGCGATGTCAACCAGCTTGCAGGACTGATCCTCTGGCACGGGATGGATCAAGGCTCCGCACGCAGCACCTTGCGTTCGCTGGCGGCATGGTTGAAGCAACCGTTGACCGGCATCGCCTTCACGCACGCGGCCGGGCCACCATCCACGGACACCGACACCGGGCCACTGCCTGCCACCACCAGTAGCGAGCCCGCCCGCGCATCCAGCATTGCGGCGTTGCCTCCGACCGGCTTTGATGTTTCCACCGGCGGCGTCGATGGCACCACCCGCGATTTCGGCGTCGTCGAATCCGGCGGCTGCTGGTGGCTGACGTTCTAGTGTGGCGTTCCGAAGTAACCCGGTCATTCCGGACAAGCCCACGAAAGTGGGCACGATCCGGAATCCAGTTTTCGATCCGTTGCGATTGGGCACAGGGATTCCGGATTCCCGCGCCGGTGCAACTGGCACGAACCCCGGAATGACGACGTAAAACTTATTGCGGAATGCGGCACGCTGCGTGCTAGCATCCCGCTTCGATATGGCGCGTTCGTCGCCATCCAAGAAACACCATGCACAAACTTCTTTGCGCGTTCGCCCTCAGCCTTTTCGCGGTGAGCGCTTGCTCCTCTTCACGGCAGCCCACCGCTGCGAATGCAGTCGCGACGCCTGCACCCGGCGGCGCCATTACTCCGGCGGTGCGCAGCACCATTGCCGCGGCGGTCGCCGAGATGGCGCCCGGCGCACGCGTGCAGGCGATCACGCCCACGCCGATTGCCGGGCTGTACCAAACGATCGCGAACGGCCAGGTTCTGTACCTGACCGGCGATGGCCGCTACGTCATCCAGGGCGACGCGTTCGACATCAAGACCCGTACGCCACTCAATGCCGTGACGATGAACCGCTTGCGTCGCGATGCGATCGCGAAACTGCAACCCGCCCGGATGATCCGCTACGCACCGGCCAACCCGAAGTACACGGTGACTGTGTTCACCGATGTCGATTGTCCCTACTGCCGCGCGTTCCATGCCAACATCGCCGAGATCAACAAGCTCGGCATCGCGGTCGATTACCTGTTCTGGCCGCGCACCGGCCTCGGCACGCCCTCGGCACAGAAGGCCGTGGACGTATGGTGTGCTTCGAATCGCCGGACGGCGCTGACACACGCCTTCGAAGGGCAGCTACCGCGCAGCGCAAGCTGCCAGTCGCCCGTCGTGCATGATTTCAACCTCGGCGTGGATCTCGGCGTCGATGGCACGCCCACCGTCATCGCCGACAATGGCGTGGTGCTCGGCGGCTATGTCGATCCGCAGGAACTGCTGCGGCGCCTGCAGACCGTGCATGCCACGCCCGCCGTCCAACGGTCGCCCTGACCGAAGCGGCTGTCGCGAAAAGCCGGTCCACGGAAGTTCCGGGTATCGTCAACGTGTGCCGATGGACACGTCGGCCGGGCGGCGCAAGCCAAGCCATCCCCCTCTCGCGCTGCGCGCGCGTTCGCTTACTCGCGCCATCCTTGGCGCTCGCCCTTCGGGCCGGCTGACGCCGTTCACGGCCGATCCAGTCGGCCGTAGTCGCTCCGCCCTTCGCAAGCGAAAGGGGGGAAGACAAGCGGAAGCGTCGTGCCCGTCCACCCCCTTCCAGCGGAAGGGGGTCGCGCCGCAGGCGCGGGGGAATGCCGTCCACATCGGGCACCTGCGCAAAAGCCGTTTTGACTGAGATACCTGGCTCCTGCGGACTGCGCACAGGCAGCGATCAGCGACGATCGCATCTATAATGGCTGGCTCCCTCCGGCCGTGGTCCCCAACGCCATGATCGTCCTCGACGGGCGCAGCGCCCTGTCGGATTTTCGTCTCGACCGGCTCAAACAGCGTCTCGGCGCAATCGCCAAAGGCATCCGTGTACGCGGCGCGCGCCACGTGTATTTCGTCGCCGCGGAATCGCCGCTGGCGCCAACGCTGCACAAACGCCTCGCCGAAGTCCTCGACGCCACCGAAGCGCCGCCCGCGAACGCATCGCTGTGGGTGGTACCGCGGCTGGGCACGTTGTCGCCGTGGTCGTCGAAGGCCACCGACATCATGCATCACGTGGGCATCCATGTTTCGCGCGTCGAACGCGGCACGGCGTTCCTGATCGACAAGCTGCCCGATCCTGCGGATCCCGCATTTGCGGCGGTCGCCAGCGCATTGCACGACCCGATGACGCAATCGGTGCTGCTGAAGCTGGCGGACGCGCAGCAGATATTCCTGCGCGGCGAATCCGCGCCGCTGGAAGCGGTTGCGCTCGGCAATGATGCGCGCGCCGCCCTGCAAGGCGCGAACGGCGCGCTGGGTTTGGCGCTGGCCACGGACGAAATCGATTACCTCGCGGACAACTACGCGAAGCTCGGCCGCGACCCGACCGATGCCGAGCTGGTGATGTTTGCGCAGGCGAACTCCGAGCACTGCCGGCACAAGGTCTTCAACGCCGACTTCACGGTGGATGGCCAAGCGCAGGATGCCACGCTGTTCGGGATGATCCGTCACACCGACAAGGTGTCGCCCGCGCATACGTTGTCGGCATACAGCGACAACGCGGCAGTGATCGAGGGTTCGGAAGGCGCACGTTTCTTTGCCGACGCCGACGGCACATGGCGCGCGCACGTCGAACCGATTCCCTACGCGATCAAGGTGGAAACGCACAACCATCCGACCGCGATTTCGCCATGGCCTGGCGCAGCCACCGGTTCCGGCGGCGAAATCCGCGACGAAGGCGCGGTCGGGCGCGGCGGCAAGCCCAAGGCGGGCCTGGTCGGTTTCTCCGTGTCGCACCTGCGCATCCCGAACCTGCCGCGGCCGTGGGAATCGGAGCGTCCGCTGCCGCCGCGCGTCGCCAGCGCATTCGACATCATGCGCGACGGTCCGTTGGGCGCGGCCGGGTTCAACAATGAATTCGGACGACCGTGCCTGGCCGGTTACTTCCGCACGTTCGAACTGGAAACCGCCAGGCCGGGTATGCGCCACGGTTACGACAAGCCGATCATGCTGGCCGGCGGCGTCGCCAACGTTCGTCCGATGCTGGTGAAGAAAAACAAACTTGAACCCGGCGATGCGGTGATCGTGCTCGGCGGCCCGGCGATGCTGATCGGCCTCGGCGGCGGTGCTGCCTCGTCGATGGCGGCGGGCGCATCCAGCGAAGCCCTCGACTTCGCCTCGGTGCAGCGCGACAACCCGGAAATGCAGCGGCGCTGCCAGGAAGTCATCGACACGTGTTGCGCGGCGGGTGACGCCAGCCCGATTGTCGCGATCCACGACGTCGGCGCGGGTGGCTTGTCGAATGCGATCCCGGAACTGCTGCACGATTCAGGCGTCGGTGGCGAGATCGACCTCGATGCCGTGCCGCTGGACGATCCGCAACTCTCGCCGATGCAGATCTGGTGCAACGAATCGCAGGAACGCTACGTGCTTGGCGTAAAACCCGCGGACCTCGACGCGTTCCGCGCGATCTGCGAACGCGAGCGCTGTCCTTTCGGGGTGGTCGGCACCGCGACCGAGGAACAACGCCTGCAGGTGCGCTCGAAGCGCGACCCGCGCGTCATCGACATGGAACTCGCGACCCTGCTCGGCAAACCGCCGCGCATGCAGCGCGACGCCATTCGCGTCAGACCGCAGCTCGACATCATCCCCGACCTCACCGGCATCGGCCTCGACGAGGCCATCGAGCGCGTGCTGCGCATGCCCGCCGTCGCGGGCAAGGCGTTCCTGATCCACATCGGCGATCGCAGCGTCGGCGGCCTGTGCGCGCGCGACCAACTGGTCGGCCCGTGGCAGGTGCCGGTCGCGGACTGCGCATTGACACTGGCCGATTTCGAAGGTTACGCCGGCGAAGCGATGGCGATGGGCGAACGCGCGCCCATCGCGGTGCTGGATGGCGCGGCCTCCGCGCGCATGGCGCTGGGTGAAGCCATCACCAACCTGATCGCGGCGCCGGTCGCGGGCCTCGACGAAATACGCCTGTCCGCAAACTGGATGGCCGCGATCGGCCACGCGGGCGAGGACGCCGCGCTGTTCGACGCCGTGCAGGCGGTCTCGCTGCAACTGTGCCCCGCGCTCGGCATTTCGATTCCGGTCGGCAAGGATTCGTTGTCGATGCGCACGCTGTGGCGCGACGGCGACCGCGAGCAGCGCACCATCGCGCCGGTATCGTTGATCGTCAGTGCGTTCGCGCGCGTCGGTGACGTGCGCAATGCGTTGACGCCGCAGCTCCGCATGGACGCGGACGACACCGAACTGTGGCTCATCGATCTGGGTGCCGGCCGGGACCGCCTCGGTGGCTCGGTGCTGACGCAGGCCTACGAGCGCGGCGGCGGCGTGCCGCCCGATTTCGAAAATCCCGAGCGCCTGCGCAGCCTGTTCGACACCATCCGCGCTGCGCGCGAAAAGAACCTGCTGCTCGCCTACCACGACCGCTCCGACGGCGGCGTGATCGTGACGCTGCTGGAAATGGCGTTCGCCGGTCACTGCGGACTCGAAGTGTTTCTCGATGGCTGGGCCGACAGCACGTTGCGCGCGCTGTTCAACGAAGAGCTCGGCGCGGTGGTGCAGGTGCGCGTGGACGACCGCGACGCATTTGCTGCCATCGCCGAAGCGCACGGCCTGGCGGCGATGACTCGCGTGATCGCGCGCCCGAAGGCCAAGCTCGGCATCAAGCTGTACAGCGGCGATGAAACCGTTGCCAAGTGGAACTGGCAGAAGCTGATCGGCGCATGGCACGAAACCAGCCATGCGATGCAGCGCCTGCGCGACAACCCGGCCAGCGCCGACGCCGAACGGGACTGGCGTTGCGACGACAATGATCCGGGCGTGAACGCCAGGCTGACGTTCGATCCCGCCGAAGACATCGCCGCGCCCTACATCGCGAAAGGCGCGCGACCGCGCGTCGCGGTGCTGCGCGAGCAAGGCGTCAACGGTCAGGTGGAAATGGCCGCCGCGTTCACGCGCGCCGGCTTCGACGCGATCGACGTGCACATGAGCGACCTTGTCGCCGGCCGCCACAAACTCGGGGAGTTCTCGGGCTTCGCCGCGTGTGGCGGATTCTCCTATGGCGACGTGCTGGGCGCGGGCCGCGGCTGGGCCGCATCGATCCTGTACCACGACGACCTGCGCGAACAATTCGCAGCGTTCTTCGCGAATCCGTCGAAGTTCGCGGTCGGCATGTGCAACGGCTGCCAGATGCTGGCACAGCTCAAGTCCATCATCCCGGGTGCCGCGCACTGGCCCGCGTTCCAGCGCAATGCCTCGGAACAATACGAAGCGCGGCTGGTGACACTGGAAGTGCTGGATGCGGGCTCGATCATGTTCCGCGGCATGGCCGGTTCGCGCATTCCCGTCGTCACCGCGCACGGCGAAGGTCGGGCGGTGTTCGCGGAAGGCAGCAAGTCCGGCAAGGCCACCGCCTGCGTCCGCTTCGTCGACAACCGTGGCAAACCGACCGAAACGTTCCCGTACAACCCCAACGGTTCGCCCGAGGGAGTAGCGGGTTTCACCGCCGCATCCGGCCGCGTCACCATCCTGATGCCGCACCCCGAACGCGTGTTCCGCACCGCGCAGATGAGCTGGCACCCGCGCGAATGGGAAGAGGATTCCCCATGGATGCGCATGTTCCGCAACGCGCGCGTGTTCGTGGGGTAAGGGTAAGCGTCACGATCATCCGGAAGCCATCTCCTCTCGCGCACCCAGCGCGACCGCAAAACGGCGGGGAATGCCGCCACCACGATCCAGCGTGTTGCAAAAAGCCATCCCCCTCAGTCCCCCTTCCTGCGGAAGGGGGAGGTCGTGCTCGCAACACCTCGCTTCTCACCCCCTTCCACGGGAATGCGGTCGCCGTGCAGCGGGGGCGGTGCGTGCGCAGCGCGCGCGGAAGGGGGAGGTCATGCCCGCGGCACTCGCTTCTCACCCCCTTCCGCAGGAAGGGGGTCGCCGCGCAGCGGCGGGGGGATGTGCTTTCAGACGTGCCACAGCTCGCATGATGTCGTCCAACACATCGTCAAGCCGTCGAGACACATCCAGGTTCGTGTAGCGCAACACCTCGACACCGCGACTTGCGAGCCAGCAGCTGCGCGCCTCGTCATGCTCGCGCGCATCCGATTCGTAGTGCTGCCCGCCATCCAATTCGATGGCCAACCGGATCGATGGCGCGTAGAAATCGAGGATGCAACCACCCGCGACGTGTTGACGAAGAAAACGAACGCCGTCGATCTGACGCAACCGCAGGTGCTTCCACAGTTCGCGTTCGGCTGGCGTCTGGTTACGCCGCAAGTCGCTCGCGCGAGCTTTCATGGTTGCGTGATCCGTCACGGCTTAACCCTTGTGCGAGCGTTGCAGATCAACCGTACCACATCCCCCTCAGTCCCCTTTCGCAAGCGAAGGAGAAGCAAGGCATCACTCCTCCGGAACGCCTGCAAAAGCCATCCCCCTCCGTTCCGAAGGGGGAAGACAAGCACAATGCTTCGCGCTCTTTCACCCCCTTCGGAACGAAGGGGGTCGACGCGAAGCGTCGGGGGGATGTCCGCCCTTACGCGCGCGACACCACTCCGTCGCGCACCTGCACGCGCACCGCGACCAGCGATTGACCGCGGCATGAACCGGCCACGCACAGGCCGGTTTCGCGCAGCGCAAACGTCGCGCCGTGCACCGCGCAGGTCAACTTGCCGTCCTTGACCAGGAACAATCCGGGCGCGTAATCCATGCGGCGGCCCGCGTGCGGACACACGTTCAGCCACGCCTGCACGGAATTACCCTGGCGCGCCAGCAGCAGCGGTTCGCCTTCGGGGTCGGGCGGATCCACCCCCAACACGCCGCCATCGGGGATGTCCATGAGACGGCACAAAAACGGATCAGGGGCGGCGCTGTCCATCCAAGACTCCCGGCACTTGTATCTGCGGTCGCATGGCCGCATGGTTTGGGGTATCGTCGTCGGGAAAGTGCGGCCCTGCACTTTCCCGACACACCGAGTCAGGTACACGCCCCGACTCGGCTTCGCCGGATCAGGCATTTGAATTGCTTGATCCGCGACGGGCCATCCTTGGCCCGCCCTGGCCGGGTATTTTTCAACACCCGATCGGGTTCATTCTGCCACGCAGGTTCACGCCATGCGCGCACGCTTCATTTATCCACCACTGCCCCGGCATCCGCTGTTGCGAGTACTGGCGATCATGGGCGCGACCGTCGCGCTGACGGCGTTGGTGGCCACCGGGTTGGTGATCGGCGCATTCGCGCTGGCGGCCGCGGCGCTGGTGCTGGCCGTGCGCCGATGGCTGTCGCGGCGGGCGCCTCGCGCCGCCGATCCGTCGATCATCGAAGGCGAATTCACTGTCGTGCCTTCGCGGCCGCGCATCGGGCTGCCACGATCGGAGTGAACCACGATAGCTTTGGGAAACATTCATTTCCGTCATTCGGGCGAAGGTCGGAATCCAGACAAGTGCGCGGAACAAATGGATTCCGGCCTTCGCCGGAATGACGAGCAAAACAGCCTCGCTCCTTTTCCTTCCGCGGGCATGACAAGAACCGGATAGCAGCGATGCCCGGATCGCGCGACCATTCGTGCATGAACGCACAACCCATCGAAACCATGCCCCGCCGCGATCCGCTCGAACATGCACGTGATCTGCTCGATCGCAGCGCCCGATCGCCCTCGTTGAACGAACTCGCAGCGGAGGTCGGACTGTCCCCCGCTTACCTGCAACGCAGCTTCCGGCGCCGCTTCGGCGTATCGCCCGCCGAATACCTGCGCGCGCGCCGGTTCACCGAACTCAAGAGCGCGCTGCGCGAAGGCGCCAACGTTACCGACGCGGTTTACACCGCTGGTTTCGGTTCCGCCAGTCGCGTGTACGAACACACCGACCGGCTGCTGGGCATGCCACCCGCGCGTTACCGCCAAGGCGGCGAAGGTGTCGCGATCCGCTACACCACGGCGCGCTCACCACTGGGCCGCGTGCTCGTCGCGGCGACCGCGCGCGGCATCTGCGCGGTGACCGTCGGTGATGACGACAAGACGTTGCTGGCCGAACTGCGCAAGGAATTCCCGCAAGCCGAACTGACCCGCGTCGATGCGGGCCGCGACGAATGGCTCGCGGTTGTGCTCGAACGCATCGCCGCGGAAATGTCGGGCAACGCCGGTTCGTCACCGCACAGCAAACTTCCACCCATCGACGTCACCGCGACCGCGTTCCAGTGGCGCGTGTGGCAGGCATTGACGCGCATCCCCGCGGGTGAAACGCGCAGTTACGCCGACGTCGCGCGCGCGATCGGCGAACCCAAGGCCGCGCGCGCCGTCGGCCACGCCTGCGGCAGCAACAAACTCGCCTTCATCGTGCCGTGCCACCGCGTGGTGCGCGCCGACGGCAGCCCCGGCGGATGGCGCTGGGGCGTCGCGCGCAAGCAAGCGCTGCTGAAACGCGAGATCCATCATCGGCCCGTCCGCACCGACTGAGGTGTTGCTCGAATTGACAACACCTATGAGTGTTGTCAGAATAAGCAACATGCAAGCCGTGCTGTTGATGGACGAACGCCGGGTCTTGGCCGAACACTGCTTTGTCGAGATGACAATCTGGAGCGTGCCACGCCCACTGGCTGGGAGCCATCACGGCTACAAATACCGGTTGGCCTGCATCATGGATGAAGCCTGCGTGCTGCGTTATGACAATGAAGCCGGCAAGGGCGACCACAAACACCTCGGTGAGCGCGAGGTTCCCTACACATTCACCACGCTCGACCAACTGGTGGACGATTTCCTGGGCGACGTGGCCCGGTTGTGAGGTCACCATGAAAACCACCGTCACCATCGGCGTTGCCAGCAGCGGGCAAGCCCGACAGCGCCTGCGATCGGCATTCCGGGGCAAGCCCCAAGGCAGCCACATTTCGTTCGCTTCTTTTGAATTGCTGTGGAAGGTGCTGACACCCAAGCGCATGCAGATCATCCACACCCTAACCGGCGCGGGCACGCTGTCCATCCGTGAAGTGGCGCGGCGTGTCGATCGCGACGTACGCGCGGTCCATGCCGACGTTACCGCACTGATCAAGGCAGGCGTGGTACGCCGTACCGAGGACGGCGTCGTTTTCCCCTACGACGCGGTACACGTGGATTTCACGCTCAAGGCGGCTTGAGTGGGTCACGCCCACGGCAACAAGCTCACCTTCATCGTGCCGTGCCATCGCGTGGTGCGCGCCGATGGAACGCCGGGCGGCTGGCGCTGGGGCATCGAGCGCAAGCAAAGTCTGCTCAAACGCGAAGCGCGCGCCAATCCGCAAAACTGAAGCGCGCGTAGGTGACTCAAAAAACAAATCCCCTTTCGCAGGAAGGGGGATATCGAGTCCGCATTGGCCTGAAAATCAATGCTGCCAGCACACCGCCAAGCCGGCCACGTCTTTGGACGTGCTTTGGTAATAGCGCTGCCCAGCCTGATCGATGCCGAGCACACCGCATTGGGTATCGCGCGCGGCTTGCACGCTCCCGGGAATCGGCGTGGCCAGGATCTTGTAAGTGCTCTGCGATAGCGCGGGCGCCGCGGCGAACCCGTACGAATAATACTGGCCTGTCTGCGACTGGGCTGCGCAATCCAGGATCACCTTGGTCAGATCGTCGGCGGTTCCGGATTTGTCCTGGTCGTAGCGCAAGTTGGTGGTGTAGTACCGCTCCATGTAATTGGCGTACTCGGACAAGCACGCCGTCGCCGCCGCACGCCGCGTCTTGGTGATGTAGTTGACGTAGGTGGGATAGGCGATCGCCGCCAGGATCGCGATGATCGCCACCACGATCATCAACTCGATCAGGGTGAATCCGCGGCTGCGGACCACCCTTCCCAGTACGCCAAGCGCCGTACGCCTATGCTTCGGTGCTGCCATGGTCATTCCCCTGTTTGTCGCGTTGCTCATGGATTTACCAACTCACGCCACGACACGCGTTGGTAGACGCCATTGCCTCCACGCGTCGCCACGTTGACGAGCGAGCCATTGGCCAGTGAAACGATCGCGTGCCCGCCCACGAAAATCGGAGCGTTCGGAAGCGAGCCGAGTCCAATGCCGGCAGCCGGTACGGTGTTGCCGTTCTCCGGCACGCCATCCCCCCCGCCTATCGTGCCGTCCTTGTTGCGGTCGAAGAAGTCCTTGGGCGGGTTGGTGCCGGTGAACGGATCGAGCGCCATGATCCAGCCCGCGCCCGCAGGCAGACACGGATTGATCGGCTGATTGGCGGGTTGAGGGATGATGCTGGTGCCGACCAGCAAACCGCCCTGCAATTGGTTGGGCACGACCATGCGTTCGCCTTGCGCAAGCGTGCTGGCTGGCGGCGTGGCTCCGCTGGTGTCATTCACGGGCGATACCAGGTCCATGTACCAGCCCATCTTGCAGCTGCTGCTGCCGCCGCTGCTACTGCCACCGCCACCTTTGCCATTTCCGGTGCTGGTCGCAAAGTTGCAAATATCCGGCGTCGACGGCAGCGGCGTCACGGCGCGCGCAGGGTAACCGCCATCAAGGCCCGTGTCCTCGTAGATGATCGAACGTTGCGCAAGCTGGCTGCGGGTCAACGCGGCGGGCGCGGCATTGGTTCCGGCGGTCGGCGTGATGATCAGGCCATACCAAGTCTGCACCTTCTTGCTGCTCAGGTCACCCTGGTTGATGAACTCGCCGGTTCCGAAGAACAGCCACAGACCGCTGTCGGTCGGGTTCTGGGCCACCAGCATGCCGCCGGTGATCGGCTGCGCGTTGCCGCTGGCGTCGGTTGCCGTGAAGATGCTGGTGCCGGCTTTGTCCGGCGTGGCCGTGGTGGTGCAGGTCACGTTGTTGCCGGTGCCGGTGCACGTCGTCGTATCGAGGTTGAACTGCCACACATGCCCCGTGAGGTCACCGGCATAGGCGAGATCAGTGACGCCACTGCTGGAATTGCTCATCCATGTGTACACCGGCGCCAGTCCATTGCTTGTGGTCGTGTTGGTCGTGTGCACATGGAGCTGACCGGTCGCAAGATTGAACTGCAGCAGCGCCGCCACGCCGTTCGGGCTGTTGTAGCCGTTGCCGACCAGCGCCGACCAGGTCCCGGTACTGTTGCCGCTGCTGTCCGTCGAAACCGAAGTCTGCGCGATCACCGGCGCGCCGGTCATCTGGCCGATGTAGCCGCTGTTGCTGTCGAGCGTGCTGTTGTCGCCCGCATAACGCTCCCACAGCGGCTTGATATTGGTGGGGTCGGTCACGTCCAGCGCATACACCGCGCGGGCCGGGCCCTTGCCGGTGGTGCCGACGAGAATGGTGTGCCACTGCGGGCTGGTGTCGCCGGTCTGCGGCAACTTCACGTAGGCGTCGGCCACGGTCAACTGGCCGTCGTTGTAATCCTGGTGTGGCATTGCCGCGCTGCCGTAGGCCGGGTCGGCAAGGTTGGCCAGCGGCTCGGCCTGTCCCGTCACCGGGTCGGTCTGGTTGACCAGCAGCGCGCCCGGCAGGTAGGCGAACACCTCCTTGCCCGTACTGGCATCGAGGATGTGCAACATGCCGTCATTGCCGGCGACGTAGATCATGCCCGCGCGCTGCGACGCCGCCGACGGGGTCAACTTGCCAGTGCTGTCGATGGTGCCCTGGGTCCAGCGCTGGAACGGCGAATACGTGCCGGAGCTGTCGGTGACCAGCGCGAGGCCAGGAAAACTTTCGCCATTGAATTCGGTCGAGTCGGGCGCGGCAGCGTAGAGCGGCGCCGAGTCCACGATGTCGCCGAGCGGCGTGGTGCGGGTGCGGAAATCACCACCATTCGATTTCTCGTCGGTGTTGTCGCCGCGCAGGTAATTCACCATCTTTGCCTGCGCCGCGGCGTCGCTGCCCAGTCTGGCCAACTGGTCGCTCGCAAGTGTCGGTGGCGTGTTGCCCGTGCCGTTGGCGAACGACACGAACTGCGAAGCGTAGTTCGCCCCGGTCGGGTTGTAAGTCATGATGTCACGACCCGATGCGCTGGCATACGCGGAATTGGCGCGCGCCGGGTAGGTGCGATTGGTGCCGCTCACGGTGGCCTGCCCGTTCAAGGCCGTCGCCGCCGACCACGTGGCCGTGCTGTCGGGCGCACCGGTGGCGGCGTTCAGGCCAAGCGCCAGCAAGTCGCCTTTCCAGCTGCCGGTGAAATACTGCGCCTGATAAACAAACGTGCCGGTCTGGAGCTTGGTGGAATTGGCACCAAGGCTGGCACCGGTAGCCAAGCGATCGCCCGCGCGTTTGATCGCAGCCTCGATACCTGCCACGAAGGTCTGCGGGTTGCTGGCCTGAAAGAAACCACCATGCCCATTGACGCCGGCGTGTGCGAGGTCGGCGATGTTGTTGATCGATCCGAGGCCGTTGTTCGCGGAAGGTGTTGGCCAGCCGAAGCCATTGATCGCCGTTCCGCCGTTGGCCCAATTGAAGATGTCTTGCGTGGTCGTGCCGGCGGGCACTATGCCGACTGGGGTAAAGCCCAACCCCATGGTGAAGGTGACCATGTGCTGCCAGAACGCGGGATCCGCGGTGTCCGTCGGCACATTGTCGGGAAGGCTCTGCAGGTCGTTCTCCCAGTAATACGTCGCAACGTCGGCCAGTGAGGGTCCGCTGTCGGCGTCGCCGCCACTGAACGGCTGCACGGCCTGATAGCCGGCGTTGTTGCCCTTGGCGTCCTTGAAAACCGGTCCCGCGCTATCGCTGGCGCCCTGGGTGGCGGACGAAGTGTAGTTGCCGTTCCAGAAACCGTCGGTGGTCAGGATGGTATTGGCTTGGCGGCAGGCAATGTCGCCCGCGCTGCCACGGTTGGCGTAACCCGGGTCGGTGCTCATCCAGCCCCAAGGCTGGCTAGATTGGTAATACTGCCCTGTGGCATCCAGCGCCTGGCGCAATGGCGTTTGGCCGCCCGCCTGGACTTTCGAAATCCAGTTCCAGAATGCGGCGCGCTGGGTGCCGGATTGACCGGGCGTGCACGTCGTCGGGTTTGTCGCGCAGTTGGTATCGAACGGGGCGTCCTTGTAAATGAAGTTCGTTCCGCCGTTCAAGGAATCCGTGTAGGAGAAGGCGACGCTCGACGACGTGGAAGGAAAATACTGCGAGTTGTTGTTGCCGCCGGCCCCGCCATTGATCGACCCGAAGCCCACACGGAAAGCCGGGTTCAAGGTGTTGAACGCCGTCATCAGGCCGCTCTTGGCCATCAACAGGCGGGTGCGGTAATAGGAGAACCAGTTGGCGATGTTCTGTCCGGCCGTGAGCGTGTTGCCGGCCGCATCCTTGGCCGGCGCGGCGACGCCGGAGGTGTCCCCTTCGTTCAGGCAATTCGCTTTTTGCGTGGCGTTGATGACATTGTCGCAGCCGGTGCCCGGCGCGACGTAATGCGGCGTCCCCCCCACCACGTAGGTGAACGCATTGACATAGCCGTTGGACACTTTTGTGCACGTGGGCGGTGTCGCCGTGGTGTCGAGCGAGCCCCCTTGCGGGCACCACCATTGCGGAGGCGCGGGCGGAAAGTCGCAAAGGCCGTCCGACCCCAGGCTGGAGCCGCTGGGGCATCCATACGTTGTCGTCGCCGGATATGTCGTGATGATCGGATCCTCGGGCGTTCCCCCGACATGCGTGCACATGTGCGCGCTATCGGGGCTGCCATCGCCCTGATTGCATGTGTAAACCGTCTGTTGCGGCACCGGGGCCTTGGTGCATTGGCCACTGCTGGGGTCCAGCGAGCCGCTTTTGCACCCATAGGTGGCAGGATATTGTGTGGTGGTGGACGACGTGAGCAGTGACGTGTAATAGGCGAATCGGTGGACGTAGCCGGGGTCGCTGCTGCCCCCCGTGTGGGCCGCGACATTGACCGGCGTGGAGTCGGTGAAGCCATCCTTGTACGCACCGGTCAGGCCGGGCGAAGCCGGATACGAGGTGCCATCCGCTTTCGGCGGCGGTGTGTATAGGGCGGTCGGATTGTAGTACACCTCGTTGAGCGCGGAATCCCGAACCTCGTTTGCGGATGGGGTCGTGTCGAGCGGCTGGCCATTGGCATCTACGCCATCGATATATTCCCAGTCCGGCATGAAATCCCAATGCATCGAGAGCGAATCGTCCAGCATCAGGGTGATGTTCGGCGGGATCGCGGGTTGTACGGTGAGCGGCGTCTGATCGACTTGCACGGGCGTGCCGGTGGTGGCGGCACTGCCACCGCTGGGGCCGGCCGCCGTCGCCGCAATGGCCACGCTGACCGGCGGCATGACCAATGCGCCGTAAGCGAACAGTCCGAGCGCGCAGCACGCGGCGGTACGAAGCGCCCGGAGAACGGAGTGACGCGGGGTGGTTTGGCGTTTCATGGCATGGTCGCTTGGCGTAGGCCGGACTGGCGGTGGATGATCAACTCATCTTCATCACGACTTGCAGGGTTACCACCGCGCGGCTGCCGCTCGTGGACGGATCGCCACTGCGCGCGGTGACGCGGTACATCTTGAAATTGGTGGAGCCGCAGGTGAGCTTGGAATTGGTCTGCTGGCAATTGGCGCTCTGCGCGCCATAGGCCTGCGTTTGCGTGCCCATGTATTCGATGACGTATTGCGGCTGACCGCTGCCGATGCTGCCAGGGTCGAAACCGGTGCCGGAGCCGCTGGTGTCGGTTTTCGGCACGGCGTAGATGTCGGCCGCCGGCATGCATCCAGTCAGCGAGGCGTTGACCGTACAGGCGTCGTTGAAAGGGTTGCCCGTGCAAACGGGCGCACCGGAACCACTCTGCGAACAATCGCGGATGTTCAACGAGGGATTGCCCTGCAACGTGGCCGCCGCGACACGCAACGCGGCTTCCGCGGACTGGAAGGCGATCTGGCGATCGTACTGGTTGGCCGACATCTTGTTTTGCAACAAGGTGGTGCCGATCGCCGCCAGCCCGACCAGCGTGATCACGATCAGCAGGATCAGCGCCACAATCAGCGCGGCGCCGTGCTGGGTGGCGTGACGGGGCAAGTGGCGGGGGATGCGGGCTTTCATGTCAATCGACCCGGTTGCGAATGGTGGTGGTGGCTGCATACACGCGCTCCACCGGCTTGGCATTGACGGTGGCGCGCTGGAAGGTGCTGTCCAAGGTAAGCGTTACCCGCACCGCGGTGACCACCGACCAATCGGTGACCTGGTCGGCGGCGACGAACGCCGTGTTGGGCGGTTGCAGGTAAGTGATCTGCATGCCGGTGACGTTGCGCACCATTTCCTGCGGGATGCCGGTGCCGGACGTGCTGCCAGTGATGTCGGCGGAGTTCTTCACCGTCAGCCGATACAGCGACGGCCCCCCGGCAGCATTGGTGCCGATGTACCAGTCGGCAGCAGAAAGTTTGGCGATCGGCGAGTTGGGCTCGAGGTTGGTCGAACCGTTGGCGCCACAGTCGGTCGGGTAATCCAGGCCCTTGGAACAGTTGCCCGGGCTGAACTTGCCCGTGTTGTGGACCACCGTGATGTTTTGACTGTTGTAGTTGGTAATCTGGGCGATGGAGGTGTGTGGCTGCGGTCCCGTGAGCGTGCAAATGATGATGATGTCGCCGGGCTGGATATTCCCGGTGGGCTTGTTGATCTTGAGGTTGGCCGCGGTATCCGAGGGCGTCGTCGAAACCGTGGCATCGATGCTGCCGGCACTGATGATGTGCAGTGAAGGGAAAGGCGCCACGGGTGCGCCTACGCCGGTGATGCCGCTAATCGCGGGATCATCAGTCGATCCATCGAAGTAACCATGCACCGGATTGCCCCAGTCGGCGTACCAGTTCGTGTTGCCGCCGTTCAAGACGTTGGCGATGCGGCCGTTGGAGCTGTCGCAACTGCTCAGGCCGGCACTACGAATGTCCCGGGCCATCAGTTCGAATGCGATGCGCGAGCCGTCCTGCACGTCGGCAAGCGCATTGTTGGTGCGGAAACTCTGCTGGCCCGCCAGAAACACGCTGGTGACGCCGGCGATCACGACCAAGCCCAGGATCATCGCGATCATCAGCTCGATCAGCGTGAAGCCGGCACAGGGTCGCGCGCCGCGCGATCGCGCCAAGCGGATGCGTGGTTGCCCGCTCATAGTCCTGCCTCCGTCACGACCGTCTGGGTACCGGTGTCGCCTGTCGTGCCCGCCTTGCCGGCACGGCTGTCATCGAACTGGATGGTGACCGTGCAGTCGCCCACCACGGTGCAACTAATGTTGCCGGTAGTCGTGGCGACGCCCCCGAGGGCGTTGCCGAGTTCCGTGCACCAGGCCTGAAGTTGTGTGGTGGCCAGCGCATTGCCGGCGCTGGTGCTCGAGCAACTGCCAGCGGTGACGGTGGTGTTGTAACTGCCGGCCTTGGCGTTGACGATATCGGCACGCATCGCGTCGAGTATGGAATAGGTGGCGATGGTCGCCATGCTGCGCGCCATGGCGCTGTTGTTGGTGGACAGCGCCTTGGCCTGCAGTGCTGCCATGCCGAGGAAGCCGATCGAAACGACCAGCACGGCGATCAGCACTTCGATCATGCCGATGCCGCGCTGATGCCGAATGGAATACACGCGGATCATGGGCAGGATCCCGTGGCGGGGGTGGTGGTGATGATTGAACCGGCGGTCATGCCGACCACACGCCGGTTATTCGAGGACAACGCCGTCGAGCAGATGATCGCGACCGTGCCGCCGTTGTAGGGCGTATCCGACGTACCGGTGGCGGCGTAGCCGAAGCCCCGTCCCGAGAACCGGATCGCGGCGATGGTGGAAAGCTTGATCTGCGAATCAAGATTGAGGCTGGTGGCACGCACCAGACTGGCTGCCGTGGCACCCTGCGGCAGCGCATACACGGCGCCGGCGTTGGTGGTGCCGCAGGCCGCGCCGAGCGTGTCGGTGTTGTTGCTGTTCGCGTTGTTGCTGCAGAACTGGGTGGTGGCGTTGAGCTTGATGGCGCCCATCCGCGCCGTGTTCAGCGCATCCACCATCGCGTTGGCGGACGTAGTCAAGCGATTGGACAGGATGAGGTTGCGGAAGCTCGGCACGGCGATCATGGCCAGGATGGCTGCGATAGCGAGCGTGACCATCAACTCGACGAGCGTGAAGCCGCGGGCGCGACAGCGCGCGCGCAGACGCGCGATGAAATGGCTACGCATGGTTTTGGTTTTCCCCGGCACGACGGTTTTGCCCCTGTTGAAGCCGACGATGCGCGACGGATCATCATCGCCTGCCGGCCGGTTGCCAAGCACGCGGCGACGAACGGCGCGTTTGGGCCGATGAGCGGTGGGTGGGTGCGATCCAAAGGCATGAGCGCATCCCCCCGCGACTTCGTCGCGACCCCCTTCCTGCGGAAGGGGGTGTGAAAGCCGGGGGTCGCGCGCGTCCTTCCCCTTTCGCGTCGAAGGGGTGTGAAAGCGGAGGGCTGTGCATTTCTCTTCCCCCCTTCGCATGCGAAGGGGGGAGCGACTACGGCCGACTGTATCGGCCGTGAACGGCGTCAGCCGGCCCAAAGGGCGAGCGCCAAGGATGGCGCGAGTAAGCGAACGCGCGCGCAGTGGCGTAGCCCGGATGAAGGCGCAAGGCGCCGCAATCCGGGAGCGCCCTTGCACCAACCCCGGATTCTCGCTTCGCTTCATCCGGGCTACGAAGATCGAGGGGACGGCTTTTCTACTATTGCCCGAGCGCCAGTTCGCCGATTACGCCGTCGAGCGCAGCCTGCCAATCGGGCAAACCGATGCCGAATGCGGTACGCAGCTTCGTCGTGTCGAGGACCGAAAACGCGGGACGCGTCGCCTTGGTGGGGTAGTCGGCGGTGCCGATGGCTTCGACACGCGGCACGCGTGGTAACATCCCCCCGCGCTGCGCGCTACCCCCTTCCGCAGGAAGAGGGTAGGAGTCATCCCTTTTCGCTTGCGAAGGGCGGAGCGAAGCGCGAGAGGAGGTGGCTTTCTCGAAAATCGCGCGCGCGAAGCCACACCAACTGGTTTGACCGGAAGCGACCAGGTGATACACGCCATCACGGGTTGCGGCCTCATCGCCGCTCCATTGCGCGATGGCTCGCGCGGTGACTTCCGCGATCAACCGCGCCGGCGTGGGCGCGCCAATCTGGTCGTCGACCACACGCAGTTCATCGCGTTCGGCACCGAGGCGCAGCATGGTGCGCAGGAAATTCTGCCCGCGCGCGGCATACACCCAGGCGGTGCGCAAGATCAGGTGGCGCGCACCGCTGTCGCGCAATGCATCCTCGCCCGCGAGTTTGGAACGCCCGTACACGCTGACGGGATGAGTGGCGTCGATCTCGCGATACGGCCGCGTCGCGCTGCCGTCGAACACGTAATCGGTGGAGTAATGCACCACGCGCGCGTCGTTCTGCTTCGCCCATGCGCCAAGCACGCCGAGTGCGTCGCCATTGATGCGTTGCGCGAGCTCGGGTTCGTCTTCCGCACGATCGACCGCGGTGTAGGCGGCGGCGTTGATGATGAGGTCCGGCGCGATGCGATCCAGGGTTTTGGTCAAAGCATCGAAATCGGCGAGATCCAGCACCTCGCAAGCGTGAACCCTCACCTGTCCCTTACTCGCGCCATCCATGGCGCTCGCCCTTCGGGCCGGCTTACGCCGTTCACGGCCGATCCCGTCGGCCGTAGTCGTGGCCCCATGGAGCTCCTCGCCATGGATGGCGGATTTACCCGGGGGGAGAGGGAAAAAGCATTCGCCGCTACGCGTGGCGGGGATGATTTCGCGGGCGCGCGTGGCATCCCCCCGCGCTGACGCGCGACCCCCTTCCTGCGGAAGGGGGTGGGTTTGTCTTCCCCCTTCCGCAGGAAGGGGGACCGAGGGGGATGGCTGTTGACTCAAGGCCCGCAACAACTCGTAACCCACCTGCCCGTTGGCACCGGTAACCAGAATGCGCATCGCGCTCACGAGATACCCCCATCTCGTCGCGGCGCCAACATTCCCCCGCCGCTTCGGCTCGCGCGAAGCGCGACGAGGGGGATGCGCTTTTTGCGCACCGCGATCACTGCTCGTATGCCGGCAGCTTGTCCGCCGGCACATCGCCGAGGAAGGGTGCCTTCTCGTCTTTCGCCGACAGCATGGGCTCGGCCACAGGCCAGTCGATGCCGATCGCGGCGTCGTTCCAGCGCACGCCGGCATCCGCTGCCGCGTCATACAAGGCCGTGCACTGATACATGAAAGTAGCCGAATCGCTTACCACACAAAAACCGTGCGCGAAGCCTTCCGGAATCCACAACTGGCGATGATTGCTTGCGGTCAGCATCGCCGCTTCCCATCGCCCGAACGTGGGCGAACCACGGCGGATGTCGACGGCCACGTCATACACCTCGCCGTCCAGCACCGACACCAGCTTGCCCTGCGGATTCGGCCACTGGTAGTGCAGCCCGCGCAGCACACCCTTCGCGGAACGCGAAACGTTGGATTGCACGAAGCGCGCGTCGATGCCGAGTTCCGCGTACTTCGCCGCGTGGAAGCTCTCGAAGAAGTAGCCGCGCGCGTCGCCGTGCACCACGGGTTCGATGACGCAGACGCCGGCCAGATTGGTGTCGATGCGTTTGAGGTGGGGGTGTTGGGTCATTTCATGTCCTTGCTGATTGACATCCCCCCGATGCTGCGCATCGACCCCCTTCCTTCGGAAGGTGGTGATAAAAACGAAACGCCGCGCGCTTTTCTCCCCCCTTCCGCAGGAAGGGGGATCGAGGGGGATGCACTCTTGTCATCGTGTCATTCACCCATCGATCAACCGCAACAAGTATTGCCCGTAGCCCGTCTTGGCCAGCGGTGCCGCGAGTTCGCGCACGCGTGCATCGTCGATCCAGCCATGCTGGTACGCGATTTCCTCGGGGCAGCACACTTTCAGGCCTTGGCGGTTTTCGACCGTGGCGATGTAGTTGCCCGCGTCCATCATCGATTCGTGGGTGCCGGTGTCCAACCACGCATACCCGCGGCCGAGTTGTTCCAGCATCAGCGAACCATCGTCGAGATAGCAGCGGTTCAAGTCGGTGATTTCAAATTCACCGCGTGGCGAGGGTTTCAGTTGTGCGGCGAAATCGCACACGCGCTCGTCATAGAAATACAAACCGGTCACCGCGTAACTGGATTTCGGCTTGGCCGGCTTTTCCTCCAGACCGACCACGCGGCCGGTCTTGTCGAACTCCGCCACGCCGTAACGTTCCGGATCGCGCACCAGGTAACCGAACACCGTGGCGCCGTGGTCGCGCGTCGAGGCGCGTTTCAGCAATTCGGTAAAGCCGTGGCCGAAGAAAATATTGTCGCCCAGCACCAGCGCGCATGGATCACCCGCGATGAATTCGCGACCGATCAGGAACGCCTGCGCCAGACCATCCGGCGACGGTTGCACCGCGTAGGTGATCTGGATGCCCCATTGCGATCCGTCACCCAGGAGGTGATGGAACAATGGTTGCTCGTGCGGCGTGTTGATCACCAGCACTTCGCGGATGCCGGCCAGCATCAGCACCGACAGCGGGTAATAGATCATCGGCTTGTCGTACACCGGCAGCAGCTGCTTGCTGATGGCCTGCGTGACCGGATACAGCCGCGTGCCGGAACCGCCGGCGAGGATGATGCCCTTTTTTGTTGTCACCGATTCATTCCTTGTGAAGACCGATTGACTCGCGCCATCCTTGGCGCTCGCGCTGCACGCCGCCTGCGGCGTTCGCGTTTGCAATCCTGCAAACGCAGTCGGGTTCCGGTCTACGGCCGGCCCCGGAATGACCAACCAATATTGTCATGCCGGGCGACCCGCGGGGTCGAGCCCGGAATCAGTTTTGCATAGGCCATCCCGGTGCTCCGCGCGTCCCCTCGTCATTCCGGGGCGACCCGCAGGGTCGAACCCTGAATCGGTTTCATGGCCGACCCAGAACCGATTCCGGGTTCCGGCCTACGGCCGGCCCCGGAACGACAAAGAAGAATTGTCATTCCGGAGCGTCGCAAATTTCCTCTCGTCATTCCGGGGCGACCCGCAGGGTCGAACCCGGAATCGGTCTCCATCCATACTGGCCAACCCTCGCCGATTGATCTCTGGCCACAGATCGCGCCAGTCCGGATTCGCTTCCTCGACCAAGGCGATTTTCCACGCTCGCTGCCACTTCTTCAGTTCCTCTCGCGCTCGATGGCTTCGATCATCGAGCGAAATTGCTCGAAATGCACCAGGCGATGTACCCCGTACCGCCTGGTAAAACCATCCGTTGCATTGTTGCGATGTTGCCAGATGCGCTTGACCAGATCCGACGTGACGCCAATGTAAAGGTGTGCCGTATGGTTTGGTGGCCAGCATGTAAACGGCAGGTCCGCGCACGGGGCCGCTCCAAAATTATTGTGGCGATGATTTCCTGGTCGAGACGATCCGTACCGAGGCAGTGAAGATAAACCGATTCCGGGTTCCGTCGCGATGAAGCTGCGCCGGCCCCGGAATGACAAACAAAAACAACCTTCAGGTCTGTCACTCCGGGACGACTTGTTTTATCGTCATTCCGGGGCGACCCGCAGGGTCGAACCCGACTGCGCTGGCAGAAAAGCCAACGCGAACGCCGGAGGCGGCGCGCAGCGCGAGCGCCATGGATGGCGCGAGTCAATCGGTTTCGAAGTACCCGACAGACCGCCATTCGGCCTCACCCCTGCCCCAACCGCTCCATCCGATAACTGCCATCCAGCACGCGTTGCACCCACGGCTGGTTGTCGAGGTACCAGTCCACGGTGCGCGCGATGCCGGTTTCGAAATCGACGGACGGTTTCCAGCCGAGCTCGCGTTGCAGTTTCGACGAGTCGATCGCGTAACGCCGATCATGTCCCGGACGATCCTTCACGAACTCGATGAGCGCCTCGCGCTTGCGGCCATCGGCCAGTGGGCGCTTTGCATCCAGCAATGCGCAGATGGTCTTCACCACGTGGATGTTCTCGCGCTCGGAATCGCCGCCGACGTTGTAGGTCTCGCCCACCCTGCCCGCTTCCAGCACGCGACGAATCGCACTGCAGTGATCCAGCACGAACAACCAGTCGCGGATGTTCCTGCCGTCGCCGTACACCGGCAGCGGCTCACCGTTCAGCGCGCGCGCGATGATCAGCGGGATCAACTTCTCGGGAAACTGGTACGGCCCGTAGTTGTTCGAGCAATTCGTCGTCAGCACCGGCAGGCCGTAGGTGTGATGAAACGCGCGCACCAGATGATCGCTCGACGCCTTGGACGCCGAATAAGGTGAGTTGGGCGCGTACGGTGTCGTCTCGGTGAACTTGCCGCTTTCGCCGAGCGAGCCGTACACCTCGTCGGTGGAAACGTGCAGGAATCGAAACGCGTCCTTCGCCGCGCCGTCCAGCGTCTTCCAGTAATCGCGCGCGCTTTCCAGCAGCGCCAGCGTACCGACCACGTTGGTTTCGATGAACGCGGCGGGCCCATCGATCGAACGATCCACGTGCGATTCGGCGGCGAAATTCACCACCGCGTCGGGCCGGTGTTCCGTCAGCAACTTCGCAACCAGCGCGCGGTCGCCGATGTCGCCCTGCACGAACACGTGGCGCGGATTGCCTTCCAGCGGCTTCAACGTATCGACGTTGCCAGCGTAGGTCAGCTTGTCCAGATTGACCACGGTCAGCCCGTCGGCCACCGCCTGCAGCACGAAATTGCCGCCGATGAAACCGGCGCCGCCGGTGACCAGAAGAGTCGTCATCCCTGCCTCGGTGAGCCGCAAAACGGTACATTGTGCAAGCTCGGGCTGCTGTACGCAAACGCGCCCCGGTACAATGAATGCATCAGTCGAAGGGCCGTGTCATGCCGAACGACAACCTCGAAATGTTGAAGCTGCTTGCCCGGCGATACATCTGGTGGAAGTCGCCCGATGAAGCAGCACGCGAACCCCGGCGTGTCATTGCCCAAGTCATGAATCTCGGCGACTGGGACGACGCCAACGCCATGCGGCTGCGCCTGGGCGACGCCGTCCTGCGTGACGCGCTGACGCACGCCGAAGCAGGCCAGTTCAACGCCCGCTCATGGACATGGTGGCACTACCGTCTGGGACTGGCACGCATGGGCCAAGTGCCACCACTGCCAGTGCGCCGTTTCGAATGACGGATGTCCTCACTCCCCGGCGTGAGGTGTTGCCGCCTGCGCAGCAGAAATTGTGGCCCCTGCTGGCACCCGCGGCGGAATTGGGCTTCGTGTTGTATGGCGGAACCGCGATCGCGCTGCGCCTCGGTCATCGAACTTCGGTCGATTTCGACTTCTTCTCCAGCCATCCGCTTGACCCTCGCGCACTGGCCGCGGCCCTGCCCTTTACGCGAGCGGCAACGACCCTGCAGGCAACACCCGACACCCTCACCTTCCTGGCATCCCTCCCGGACTCCGCACCCAACGAAGTCAAGGTGTCGTTCTTTGCAATGCCGGGCTTCGGCCGCATCGGGCAGCCCGAGCGCACGGACGATGGCGTGTTGCGTGTCGCTTCATCGGTCGATCTTCTGGCCACCAAGCTCAAGACGATCCTGCAGCGCGCCGAAGCGAAGGATTACCGTGACATCGCGGCGCTGTTGCGTGCAGGGAGCGATCTCGCCACCGGATTGGGCGCGGCCCGCACGCTTTTCGGCCCGAACTTCCAGCCCGGCGAAGCGCTGAAGGCACTCGTCTATTTTGCGGACGGGGACCTGCCTGCGCTGGATGAGCAAGACCAGACCCTGCTGACACGCGCATCCAGTCAGGTCGGCGAGTTGCCACACCTAGGGGTTGCGTCACCGCTGGTGGACTGACCGCCGCGCGTCGCAAGACGTTGCGCTGCAACGCTTGGCATGCATCGTGCTGCATGTGGGGCGGAGCAACTTCTGGTCAGGAACAGGGGCTCCGCGACGGTCGCGCCGCAAGGCGCGGCCGTTTTTTGTTTCGGGCCTCGTCAAAGTCCACGCCACCACCACTCCAAAATTAACTACGTCACCGTTCACCGAGTGGCTGGCATGCAACGTGCTGTAACAGTTGGTAACACATCCAGGAACGGGGGTTCCGCAGCCATGCGCACGCACGTGGTCCAACGCGGGTTCACGCTGATCGAGCTGATGATCGTCGTCGCGATCATCGCGATCCTTGCTGCCATTGCCATTCCGGCATACCAGAATTATCTGATCCGCGCGCAAGTGTCGGAAGGGATGAACCTCGCTTCGGCCGCCGAGCCCGCGGTATGGGAATACGTGGCAACCAAGGGCGTGTATCCACCCGACAATCAGTCCGCGGGGCTCGTCTCTCCCACGTCGATCGCCGGCCAATACGTTTCGCAAGTCAAAGTCACCAACGGCCAGATCGTCGCGAAATTCAACAGAGCCACGGCCAATACCAGCATCCGGAATGAAACGCTGGTGCTGTCGCCAGTCGCCACGACAAGCAGCATTACCTGGTACTGCAAGCCGAGCACGGTGGCCACGAAATACCTGCCCTCGTCCTGTCGCGAATAGCACTCGATCGGTCGCGCAGCAGCTCGTTCCCCCCGTTTTTTCCGAAAAGCCGCTCCCGCCACGAACGTGACACAAATCGTCACCTGCCGCTCGACGTCAACAAATGTGAAATCGCCGGTGTAAAAAAATGTGAACGGGTTCCCAAGCTCGAAGGATCATGACCGGTTAGATTTTCCGCCGGGGAAGCAGCAGAGGGGATTGGCACGAAAGCTGCTTCGTTCCACCCGAGCTTCTGGCTCACTGGCCCGCTGGCCAGGGGGTTTCGCATCAGGGGCTTGCACTTTGGGCATTCCCAACCAGTAGACCAGTTTCCACAAGCACAGAGGAACCAACCATGAAATCCATGCAGAAAGGCTTCACCCTGATCGAACTGATGATCGTTGTCGCGATCATCGCGATCCTGGCGGCCATTGCCATTCCGGCCTACCAGAACTACCTGATCCGTGCACAGGTGTCGGAAGGCATGACCCTGGCCGGCGGTGCCGAAACCGGCGTGTCCGAGTACTACTCGAACTACGGACGCTACCCGACCAACAATCAGTCGGCAGGTATCGCCGCCACCCCAAGTTCCATTAGCGGCAAATACGTTACGAGTGTTACGGTCACCGGTGGCAAGATCGTCGCGCTGTTCAGCGCCAACGCCAACAAGGCGATCAGCGGCGGGAAACTTGGCCTGTCGCCACTTGCCAGCCCCAACGGCGACGTGCACTGGGCTTGCACCACCGCCGCGGGCACCACGATCGACACCAAGTACCTGCCGTCGAGCTGCCGCCAATAATGATTGCAGTGTGTTGATTGCAGTTTCATCCGAAGGGCCGCCCAGTGCGGCCCTTTTTTTGTCTGCCGCTCGGGTAGTAGATGCCATGGCCCCTGCGAACCCTCCAGCACGGACTTCGTGCAGTGATCGCGTATGCTTGCGCGCCATGACCGCCACACATTCCGGTTCGTGAGTCCTGCATGCCCCTCGCGCCTGCCGCGCAAAGCCCTTGGCGTCGTGGCGTTCACAGCGATACTGATCGCGATCCTTGCGCTCGCATGGCTCGCATACCGACCGGGCTTGTCTGGCGCCTTCCTGTTCGATGACCTCGGCAGCCTGCCGAAACTCGGTGCCACCGGCCCGGTGGACAACTGGGCGACGTTCTGGCGTTACATCACCTCCGGGAGCGCCGACCCCACGGGCCGGCCGCTGGCATTGCTGAGCTTCCTGATCGACGCGCGCAACTGGCCGGCGAATCCGTATCCCTTCAAGGTCAACAACGTCATCCTGCACCTGATCAATGGCGCGCTGCTGGCGTGGGTGTTGTGGAAACTGGGGCGGGTGCTGGCGTCGACAAACACATCCCCCCGCCGCTTCGCGGCCCGGGCTTGCGCGACCGAGGGAGATACGCTTTATGCACCGGACAACCGCGGCATCGCCATTGCCGCGCTGTTCGGCGCGGGGGCGTGGCTGCTGCACCCGTTGCTGGTTTCCACGACGCTGTACGTCGTGCAGCGCGAGGCCATGCTGCCTGCAACCTTCGTGCTGATCGGAATGCTCGGCTGGATCGCATCGCGCGAGGCGTTGGCACACGGGCACCTCAAGCGTGCGCTGACCGGCTTCGCATTGTCGGCATGGCTATGCACGCTGTTGGCGGTACTGAGCAAGGCCAACGGCGCACTGCTCCCGCCGCTGTTGCTGCTGACCGAGTGGATCGTGCTTTCGCGCCGCCCGATGCCGGACGCGCAAACGCAGCGTCGGCATAAACTCGCGATCACGGTTTTCCTGATCGTGCCAAGCGTGTTGCTGATCGCGTACCTGCTGGCGGTCATCCCGGGAGATTTGAGTACAACACCGGCAAGGCGAGGCTGGACGATCGGCCAGCGACTGCTCACCGAACCGCGCGTGTTGACGGATTACCTGCGGCTGCTGTTCGTCCCCTCCGCGCATTCCAGCGGATTGTTCAACGATGCGTTCCCGGTCTCGACGGGGTGGCTGCATCCGGGTTCGACCCTGCCCTGCGTCGTACTGATTCTCGCGTTGATCGGCGTGGGCTTTGCACTGCGCAAGCGGTTCCCCGCGATCGCGCTGGCGCTGCTGTTCTACTTCGCGGCGCAGATCATGGAATCGGGCTGGATTCCGCTGGAGCTTTATTTCGAGCATCGCAATTACCTGCCGGCCATGCTGCTGTTCTGGCCGATCGGGCTCGCGCTTGAACGCCCCGGCGCGTTGCGGTTTCTGCGGACCGCGGCAGCGGCTGCAATCCTGGTCGTTCTTGCGATACTGACTGCGCAGCGCGCTGCATTGTGGGGCGACGCCCCGCTCCAGGCACGCGTGTGGGCGGCGTTCAATCCGGATTCCGCGCGCGCACAGACCAGCGCGGCGTTGTACGACTTGCAGAACGATCGGCCGAGGTTGGCTGCCGCGCGACTGCGGCTCGCGGTGCCGCGACATCCCGACGATGTGCAGATCCCGGTCAACCTCATTACCGCGGAATGCAAACTCGGCGCAGTGCAACCGGAAACGCTCACCGCGGCGCGCACGGCGTTGGCCGGCGACCGCGTCGGAAGCGAGGTTGCATTCAACTGGTTCGGCGAAGCGCTGACATTGGCCGGCAGACGCGCGTGCAGGGGACTCGATTATGTCGACATGCAGAGCCTGCTGGATGCCGCGCAGCGAAATCCATATTGGCGTGATCGCACCGGCATGAAGGTCGACCTGCACTACTTGCAGGGCGTTTTGCAACTCGCGCAACACCGGGCACGCCTGGCCCTTCAGGATTTCAATCTTGCCTTGCAGCAATCCCCCCGTCCTGAAATTGCACTGAGACAGGCGGCCACGATGGCGGAGGCCGGCTACCCGAAACTCGGGCTCGCACATCTCGATTACCTCGCCACATTGCCGAAATCGCCTCGGCCCGGCCTCGGCCTGCAACGCGTCCATGCATGGGTGTTGCAACGACAGGGCTACTGGCAGCACGAGGTCGTGCATCTGCGAAAATCGCTGGAAGCCGCGGCAGCCACGGCGCCATCCTCATGAGTCGGCCTGGAGAGACACTCATCAGGCGCTGCGCGCATCGAGGCGACGCAATGGCATCCGATGAAACGCTGCGCAAATCTCTTTTCGCTACCATGCGGCCTCATGCACCCGGACTGCACCCATGCACCTGAGTGACCGCGTTCGCAAATGGCTGCCATGGTTGCTGCTGGCCATTGCGGTCGTCGTCACGGCGGTCGTGTACTGGCCCGGACTTACCGGCGGCTGGGTATTCGACGACTACCCGAACATCGTGGACAACGCGGCGATCCACATCACTCGCGGCCAGTCGACGCTCGGAGCTTGGGTGAATTCGGCGATTTCGTCGCCATCGAGTTTCTTGCATCGCCCGCTGGCGTCGCTGACGTTCTCGCTGAACTGGTATTTCGGTGGCGGCGATCCGTGGCCGTTCAAATTGACCAACGTGATCATTCACCTGGTCAACGGCGTGCTGTTGTTTTGCATGCTGAGGGTGCTGTTGCGGTTGCTGGGGTTGCGGAATACATCCCCCCGCGCTGCGCGCGACCCCCTTCCTGCGGAAGAGGGTGAAGACGATCCCCCTTCCGAAAGAAGGAGGACTGAGGGAGATGACTCTCCTGCAATCGACGATGCCGCCGCCACGCGCCTGGCATTGATCGTCAGCGCCGCATGGATGCTGCTGCCTATCAATCTGATGGCGGTGCTGTACGTGGTGCAGCGCATGGAAAGCCTGTGCCAGATATTCGTCGTGGCCGGGCTGTGGGCGTACCTCCATGGACGCTGGATGATGTTGACCGCCGACAGCACGCGCCGCGATCGTCATGGTTTCGCTTTGGCCGTCAGCGGGATCGTGCTGGGCACGGCGTTCGGGCTGACGTCCAAGGAAACCGCGGTGCTGTTGCCGCTGTTTGCGTTTCTGGCCGAATGGATCGTGCTGCGGTTTGCAGCCAAGTCGGGGGCCGAAGAATGGCAACAAACCGATTCCAGATCGCCGCTGCGCGGCGTCCGGAATGACGAAAAGAAAGACACAAACGCCCGGAATGACGAAAGGGGCACCGGTGCTCCGAATGGCGCCAGGAACGACGCGGGCATCCGGAATAGCCAACCCGACGCAAATCACAACGAAATTGTCATTCCGGGGCGACCCGCAGAGCCTGCCCCGGACTTGATCCGGGGGTCGAACCCGGAATCGGTTTCAGGGTTGACTGCAGTGCAATATCCGGCATCCATCTCCTCAACCCAGGACAAGCGCATCTGGTGGACGTTCGTCGTCACGCTGTTCATTCCCGCAGTGCTGGGTTTCTTTTGGTTGCTCCGCGGCGTGCTGCGCTCGGGTGCGTTGGCAGGGCGCGACTTCACCCTCGCGCAACGACTGCTGACCGAACCGCGCGTGCTGGTGGATTACCTGCACTGGACGCTGCTGCCCAACCCGATGGTGTTGAGCCTGTATCACGACGAGATCGTGAAATCGACGGGGCTGCTGACGCCGTGGACCACGCTGGGTGCGATCGTCTTGCTGGCGGCACTTATCGTGATTGCGGTGTTGTTGCGCAATCGCCGCCCGCTGGTGTCGCTCGGTATCGGCTGGTTCTTCGCCGCGCAATTGCTCACGGCAACCATCATTCCATTGGAACTGGTGTACGAACAGCGGATGTACTTTGCGTCGATCGGCGTATTGCTCGCGGCGGGAGCATTGCTGCTTGGCTTCCGCTGGAAAATCGCGCTGCCGATCCTGCGCGGCTTCGTCGTTGCAGTTGCGTTGCTGTGGTTCGCAACAGCGACCAACTTGCGCGCGCGGGAATGGTCGAATCCCCTGCGCCTCGCCATCGCCGAAGCCAACCGCCACCCCGAATCGCCGCGCGCGGTGTACGAGGCGGGCCGTCTGCTCTTTATCGCGTCGAATTACCAGCCGGGGAAGGTAATGGACGAGTCTTGGAAATATCTGCGCCAGGCTGCCGCAATTCCGGGCGCGTCCGCGTTGCCCGAACAGGCAATGATCATGCTCGCGGATCATCAGCAACAAGGCGACGATGGCGCTTACTGGGAATCGATGACCCGCAAGCTGCGCAACCAGCCGACCCGGCAGGAAGACATCTCCGCCCTGGTCTCGCTGACCAACTGCTATGGCGCCAACATTTGCAAGTTCGACATCGCCAATTTGCAACACGCCTACGAGGCAGCGCTTTCACGCCCTCACCCCATCGCGCGGCTCGACGGTGCGTACGCCGACTTCCAGCGCGACATCCTTCACGACGACATGCAAGCGGAAAAATATCTTGCCCAAGCTGTCCGCAAGGCGCCTTCCGAATCCGCCTACCGGGTCGACCTTGCCGTCCTGTATGCGCGCTACGGCCAGACCGAGCTGGCATTGGAGCAGATCGACGCGCTTCGGCGCATGAATCTTGCGGGACGGCTGGACGCGCAGATCGCAGTGCTCGAGCGACTGGCGGAACAAGGACCAAAACGTCCCTGACTTGACGGAGAGGCGGCCCTCCGAGCATCATGATGCTTGATCAATGATGCTTCTGCTGTCATGCGCACCACCATCACCCTTGACCCGGATGTTGAAACCCTGTTGAAGCGGGCCATGCGGGAGCGCGGCATCACCTTCAAGGATGCCGTCAACCAAGCGGTGCGCGAGGGATTGGCCAAGCCTGCCAAGGATGTACCGCCGTTCAAGCAACGAGCCTTTCACATGGGCGCACCGCTCGTGGATTTGACCAAGGCGCTCGCGCTGGCCGACGAGCTGGATGACATCGACCATGGATGGCTGCCCCGGCAGTGAGGACACCGGACGTCAACGTGTTGGTCTACGCGACCAATCTGGACGCGCCGCAGCGCTCGGCCGCTGCACGCTGGATTGAAGATGCTTTCCGCGAGCCGTCCGGCATCGCTTTCACATGGCAAGCTTTGGTTGGTTTTCTACGTTTGAGCACGCAATCGCGCATCGTGCCGAAAGCCCTGCCAGTTGAAATCGCATTGCGCGTGGTGGATGAATGGCTTGCGCATCCTCGTGCGCGCATCATCGGCGCCACCGATCGTCACGCTGCGGTGCTGGGGCGACTGTTGGTGGGGGCGGGTCGCGGCGGCAACCTGACAAGTGATGCGCACCTCGCCGCCATTGCGATCGAACATGGCGCGGTACTGGGCACTTTCGATCGTGATTTCGAACGATTCGCCGGGCTGCGTTTCGAGCATCTCGCCGCCGATGCGGTACACGAGAACTGACGAATATCGCTGCACGTGATCGTAATGCCTTGCAAGGGATACCACATTGAGCACGCAAAGTGAGTTGTCTCCCTTCCTGATCTTCGGCTCGCCGCTGATTGAACAACCCGAAATCGACGAAGTGGTGGCCTGCCTGGAATCCGCGTGGCTGGGAACGGGGCCACGCGTGGCGCAGTTCGAACGCGATTTTGCGACGTACGAAAGCCTGCAACCCTCGCAAGTCGCTGCGGTGAATTCTTGCACCGCGGCACTGCACGTCAGCATGGTTGCGGCGGGCATGGAACCCGGCGCGGAAGTCATTACTACGCCGATGACGTTTTGCGCATCGGTGAACGCGATCATCCATGCCGGCCTGACGCCGGTGCTGGCGGACGTCGATGCCGAAACGCAGAACATCGATCCTGCCGCGATCGAAGCCGCGATCACGCCGCGCACCCGCGCGATCCTGCCGGTGCACTTCGCAGGCCGAGCTTGCGAAATGAATGCGATCATGGCCATCGCCGACAAGCATGGCCTGATGGTGATCGAGGATTGTGCGCACGCCATCGAGACCACGTATCACGGTCGCAAGGCAGGCACCTTCGGAGACTTCGGTTGCTTCAGCTTCTACGCCACCAAGAATGTCGTCACCGGCGAAGGTGGCATGATCACGGGCCGCGACGAAGCCCACATTGCACGCGCGAAAGTGCTGGCACTGCACGGCATGAGCAAGGATGCCTGGCATCGCTTCGGCGACCAGGGCTACAAGCATTACCAGGTGGTCGAAGCCGGTTTCAAATACAACATGATGGATTTGCAGGCCGCGATCGGCATCCACCAGCTCGCGCGCGTCGAGAAGAATTGGGAACGCCGCGAAACGATTTGGAACCGTTACATGGAGGCGTTCGCCGACCTGCCAATCGACCTGCCCGCGCTGCCCGCACCAGACACCCGGCATGCCTGTCACCTGTTCACGATCATGGTGGACGAGTCGCGCTGCGGCATTTCCCGCGACGCCTTTCTCGATGCCATGAACGCGCGCCGCATCGGCACTGGCGTGCATTACCTTGCCGTGCCGGAACATCCGTTCTATCAACAGCGCTTCGGCTGGAGGCCGGAACAATGGCCCAGCGCCAAGCGAATCGGTCGACAGACCGTCAGCCTGCCGCTGTCACCCAAATTGACCGACGCGGAGGTTGAGCGGGTGATCGGAGCCGTTCGCGCAATCGTGTCACGTCATCCCAACCCCGGTATGCGCTACGCTTGATGCATCGGGGGAACCCCACCTTTGCCATCGCAATGCCGCTGAAACCCATCCGCAGCGAGGCCGACCTCGCCATCAACGGGGCACCGCCTGCGTTCGATCAGCCCCTGCATGTTGGCCGGCCCAACATCGGTGATCGCGAGGCGTTCCTGGGTCGCGTCGGCCGGATTCTCGACAACCAGTGGCTGACCAACAACGGCCCGATGGTGCAGGAGTTCGAGCACCGGATCGCCGAATACCTGGGCGTCAAGCATTGCGTAGCGATGTGCAACGGCACGATCGCGCTGGAGATCGCAATTCGTGCGCTGGGTCTTACCGGCGAAGTCATCGTGCCGTCATGGACCTTCGTCGCGACCGCGCATTCGCTGTACTGGCAAGGCATCACGCCCGTCTTCGCGGACATCGATCCTGCCACGCACAACCTCGATCCCGATGCAGTGCGGCGCATGATCACCCCGCGCACGACCGGCATCATCGGCGTGCACCTGTGGGGACGCGCGGCGCCAATCGACGCGTTGCAGGCGATTGCCGACGAGCATGGCCTGAAACTGATGTTCGACGCCGCGCACGCATTCGGCAGCACGTATCATGGCCAAAGCATCGGCCGCTTCGGCAAGTGCGAAGTCTTCAGCTTCCATGCAACCAAGGCCTTCAACACCTTCGAGGGCGGTGCGGTCACCACCGATGACGACGAACTGGCCGAGACCATGCGCTTGATGCGCAATTTCGGATTCAAGGGCTACGACAACGTCATCCACCCCGGCACCAACGGCAAGATGATCGAGGTGTGCGCGGCAATGGGGCTGGCCAACCTTGATGTCTTTGACGACATTGTCGCGGCGAATACGCGCAACCACGAAACCTACCGCGAGGCGCTCGCCGGCACCCCGGGAGTGTCACTGCTCGAATACGCGCAGACCGAGCGAAACAGCCACCACTATGTAGTGCTCGAAATCGACGAAGGGTGTCCGGCGACGCGTGACGAGATCATCGCTGCCCTGCATGCCGAGAACATTCTCGCGCGCAAATATTTCTGGCCCGGCAGCCACATGATGCAGCCCTATCGAGACCTGTTCCCACATGCCGGGCTGATGCTGGGCAATACAGGACACGTTGCGGAATGCGTAATCATTCTTCCAACAGGCACGGCGGTCAGCCCAGCAGCAGTCGAAAGTATCTGCGCGATCGTTCGCACACTTGCCTCCGGGCTTGCTTGAGAACCGCATCGGAAAAATCTTTTCTGGTATTCAGTGGCGGCAACGATCGCGCCATAATCGGTTTTCTGCGCGCCCTTCGTCTATGCGGTAAACGCGCCCATGTCATTGCGCGCACGAAAGACGACCGGATTCTACGCAGCGGCTTTCGGCGCGATGTGAAGTGGGTGCGGCCCACGCACGACTTGTCTTTGGAGATCTTTTCCGAGAGCGTTCGCCGCGCACGCGCGGACGCCGGCGAAGCGATGCTCGTGGTGCTTCCTTCCACGGAATACTTCAATACCTTCCTCCTGTGTCATCGACGTGAAATCGAGGAAATGGGTTGCCAGATTCCGCTGGTACAAGCGTCGCTTTATGCGCAATTGACGGAAAAGCGTTCCGCCGCGGATTTCTTTTCGACAGCCGGACTCGCGGTGCCGCACGAAATCAGCGTACCGGAGACCTGCAAGCCGCCCGTCGTCGCCAAACCGCTTCGCAACGTATCGGCGGCTGGCCAATCCCTGTATCCGCACCTGCTGCATACCCGTGCTGAACTCGAAGCTTTCTTCGCCACCCGCGATGCGAAGGACTACTTTTTCCAGGAATACGTGCGCGGCGACAGTCTTTACCTGCTGTTCCATCTCTCGCGAACGGAGGGGCACGATTTCACCTGGTCGCAACACAACTTGCTCCAGCAGCCCGATGGCAAATCGATGCTGCTCGCGGAACCGTCGGATTTCCACGGCTCGGAAACTGCTGCGCGGCTCGTCCGCGCCTTGCGCAATGCGGGCTTCCACGGGCTCGGAATGGTTGAGGTGATCCGAGCCGCCGATCGGGATGTTTTCATCGAAATGAATCCTCGCATCTGGGGCCCAGTGCAATTCTGCCTCGATCAACAACGGCCACTGCTGCAGGCCTTCATCGGAGAAGCCCTTCACGACGACCCCAGGCGTTTCGCGGACAGTCGGCCAAGGTTGCGGCGCAAGCGATATTTCTGGCTGGGGGGCCTGCTCGAAACCCTCCGCGCAGGCAAGCGACCCGCATGGCACACCGCCAGTCGTGCGCTGTTTCCTGTGATACTTCGCAACCTCGCCAGCGATGTCTATCTGCGCAAGGACTCCTGGCGTTGTTTCCTGCATGATGTCTTCCGTGCATCCCAAGGGCGATCGACGCGGTGAACGAACTCAAGGCTGAGCTGCAACGGCTGTACGCCGATTCCTCCAAGCATTCGGTGTATCAGAATGTCCCGGATTTCGTTTCCGCCGAGCTCGGCTACACGGAATCCATCGACGAAGGCTGGCGAGGCGATCGACCGCGCTTGGCCTTCCTGGCCGAGTGCCGAACTCCGGCCAGCGGTGAAACTTGGCTGGATTTCGGCGCCAATACCGGCTTCTTCGCGCTCAGCCTTGCCCATGACTTTCCGCAAACCTCGTTCTTTGCCGTTGAGGCCAATCCCAACCACGCGCGTTTCATAGAACGCGTCGCGCGCTATTTCGGGATGCGCAACGTCGAGGTGATCCAGCACGCCGTGGGACTGCGCGAATTACCGACGCTTCCCCGCTCGGATTTCATGTTGCACCTCAACGTCCTGCACCACGCGGGGCACGATTTCGACGCCGAACTGGTGCCAGAAAGGAGCGGTTTTGCCGAATATATCCGACGCTATCTTTCAAGCCTGCGCGAAGTCACGAGGTCAATGCTTTTCCAGATGGGCAGCAACTGGGGAGGCGATCGCAACCAGCCGCTGGTGGACGTGCGCGCAGACGCGGAGAAACTTGCGACGTTCGGAGGATGGCTGCGCAATTCCGGATGGACTCCACTCGCGATAGCCTACGCGCATCGCGGCGAGGACGGACACGTTGAATACGACCGCTTGGACGAGCGCGCCGCGGAACAATCCGGTTCGTGGACATTCCTGGATCGATTCCCCGGCGAGTTTTATCGCCGCCCACTTTTTGTTTGTGATGGCGACCACCACCAAGTTGGCTGACGACAAAGATCGGAGAACGGACCCGAAAGATGAATTGCATCATTTGCAATGGCCGTATGGATCATCATTTCGTCAAGCGCTTCGATGCGTATGGCTTGGGTGACGTTGAATATGTCAGGTGCTCATCATGCGGATTCGCTGCCTCGGCGACCCATTTTGCAATGAGTGAACGGCAATGGGAGGAACTGAACGAGAGGTTTCATGTCGACAGCTTTGCGCGAACGGACAACCCATACAACCGGAACCAGCGCTACTTCAATCAAGCCCTGATGCTCCATCTTCTTCATCGAACCGGACTCGTTCCGGGCGGCAAATGGCTGGACTGGGGCAGCGGAGCGGGCTCCCTTTCTCTGCAATTGGACCGGCATTTCGGACTCCGGCTTGACAATTTCGATGAATACATGAAGCCGGAATTGTTCGCACTGGAACGGAGAGACCTGCTACGCAGCGGATATCAGATCGTCGTAAACACGGCGGTATTCGAACACGTTCGGAGCCGCCGTACTTTGGATGAAATCGAATCGTACGTTGCCCGGGATGGCTGCCTTTGCATCCATACCTTGGTGCGAGGAGACATCCCTGCTGATCCCGGGTGGATGTATTTGCTTCCCGTCCATTGCGCGTTCCACACCAACAAGAGTATGGACATCCTGATGCATCAGTGGGGATACACGAGTAGTGTTTACAACGAGCATGCAAAAATGTGGGTGTGGTTCAGAGAGGACCACCGTCATGTGCAAGCGATGGTCGCGGAATTGAACCGCGCAATGGGCTGGGAGTACCTTCACTTCAAAGCCGGCTTCATGGATTTTTGGCCTTGACCCCGCATGCCGTCACGCGATATCCGTGAACCGCGACCGGCACGCATCGCTGACCCACCGCGCAGCGCACGCCACCTTGTGGAGCACGCTGGAGATCATCGCGCGCTACGGCGTACAGTTCGCGGTGATGGTCGTGCTGGCGCGGTTGCTGACACCCGCGGATTTTGGCCTGATCGCGATGCTTCTGGTGTTCACCAGCGTCGCGGCATTGCTGGTTGATGCGGGTTTCGGTACGGCGTTGGTGCAAAAGCAGCAGACGACTGCCAACGACGAGACTACCGTCTTTCTGACCAACCTGGGCGTCAGTACGATCGTGGCCGCGGCGCTGTGGTTCGCGGCACCCGCGATTGCGATTTTTTATTCGCAGCCAGCGCTTGTCGCGCTCACGCGACTGCTGTTGTTTGTGTTGCCGTTGAGTGCGTTCGCCGCCGTACCGGACGCACTGCTCACGCAGCGGCTGGATTTCCGTTCGCGCGCCAACGCCGAGATCTTCGCCTCGCTGTGCTCCGGGGGCGCCGCAGTGGTAATGGCATGGCGCGGATTCGGGGTGTGGAGCCTTGCCTGGCAGGCCATCATTGCCATCGGCATGCGTGCGCTGCTGTTGTGGGTGTTTTCGGGTTGGCGTCCGCGCGGGCGCTTTGAGACCACCTCCTTTCGCAGCCTTTTTGGTTTCGGCGGTTACATGCTGATGGCCAACCTGCTGAACACGTTGTCGATCCGACTGCAATCGCTGCTGATCGGAAAACTGTTCGATTCGCGCACGCTGGGTTACTACACCCTCGCCCAGAACACCCAGCAGGCGCCAGCGCAATTCATGAGCAGCGTGCTCAACCGGGTTGGGCTGCCTGTGTTCTCGACGGTAGTCGACCAACCCGCAAAGCTGGTCGGCGCCTTGCGTTTGTCGCTGCGCGTGTCGATCTTCGTGTTCGTGCCGTGCATGGTGGGCATTGCGGTGGTCGCGAAGTCGCTGATCACGGTGCTGTATGGCGCGCGCTGGGCGCCGGCCGCACCGTTGTTGAGCGTACTGTCCGTGGCTGCGATGTTCTGGCCGCTGCACGTACTGAACCTGGCGGCCATAGGCGCGCGTGGCCGCTCCGACCTGATTTTCAAGCTGGAGGTCATCAAGCGTGTCGTATCGATAGGCCTGATCGTGGTATGCAGTTTCTACGGTGCGATGGCGATTGCCTGGGCGGTGCTGGCATCGAGCGTGTTCGGGGTAGGTGTCAATACGTGGTATTCGCACAAGCTGCTCGGGTATGGCGTGCTCGCACAGCTGCAGGATCAGTCCGCCACATTGCTTCTGTCGGCGATGGCAGCCGGGGTGGCGTGGCTGGCGTCGCATTGGCTGACGCACGCGCCCGTCGCGCTCGCGGTCGCCGTCATGGCGGCAGCGGCGACGTATTTTGGCGGCGCTGCGCTGGGCAAGGCCACCGCGTGGCGTGAACTTCTCGATATATTGCACACGCTGCGCTCACGCAATGCCGCTCCCAACGGTCCTGTCGGTGGCGATGCATGAGCCGGCCCCTGATCAGCGTTTGCGTGGTTACGTTCAACCAGCGCGATCTGATCGAGACCTGTCTGCGCAGCATCGCCGACCAGTCCATCGATGCCGTAGTGCGCGTGCTGGTGGGTGACGACGGCTCGAACGACGGCACCAGCGAGATCGTGGAAAGGCTGGCAGTGGAGTACCACGGCCGCATCTTGCATCTCCTGCGCGAACCGCGATTGGGGGGATTCGCGAACATGCGCGACTTGATCGCGCGCGCAGACGGTGACTTCGTGGCGCGCGTTGACGGCGACGACTACTGGCTGCCGGGCAAACTGCAGCGGCAACTGGACTATTTGCAGTCGCACCCAGACTGCACGGCGGTTTACACCAATGCATTCACGGTGGACGAAGTTGGCAATCGGATCGGCCTGTTCAACGACGTCGTTGATGGCCGCTTTGATCTGGCTGCAATGCTGCGCCGGGGGAATTTTCTCAACAACAGTTCCGTGCTGTTCCGCAGCGCGGGCAAGCACGCTTGGTTGGACGTTGAGGTACCGCAGATCGACTACCGCGTGCACTTGTGGCACGCGCGGCATGGCTGGTTGGGACATATCGGCGAACCGCTGGCCGCTTATCGCGTGAACACTCGGGGTTCGATGGTCGCGGGAATGAACCAGCGCGTGCGCGAGTTGTACTGGGAAGCGATCATGAGCGTTCCGCGCGAGTTGGTTTCCGACCATGATGTTGCGCTCGGTCTCGCCGATTTCCTGCGCCGGGTGGCGTTCCGCGCCGCGCGCACGCGCGACTGGCCACTGCTGCATGGCTGGACCAAACGTGTCTTCGCGGCGTCTCCCCATGGCAGGATGCGCACCGGGCTGCTGACGCTCGCCTCCATCCTGCGGATTCTGGGAAAGGAAGTCGCCGGTTTGTTCCAGAAGAACGCGGCCGGGAACCGGCAGCGCGTCCTGTATCGCCGCTAGGAATTTGCATGGGGAAGAATCCGTTGAAGCTTTTGCGCTACGCGCTGGCCGGCTGGCTTCCCGGCGGAAGGCGGCAGTGCGTGGTGTGCGGACATCGGGTATGGCGCTTCATGCCGTATCGAGCCGGATCGCGTTCGAGTCCCCCGCTGATGCGCGCCTTGCACATGGTCGGCAGCAACCCGGATCAGTTCGAATGTCCGCGCTGCGGTGCGCACGATCGCGAGCGGCACCTGCTGATGTACATGCGCGCGGAAGGCACGCTGCAGCAGCTTCGAGGCAAGGCAATCCTTCACTTCGCACCGGAAAAAAGATTGTCGCGCTTCATCGCCGATGCCGCTCCGTCGCGCTATATCCGCGCCGATCTGTTCCCGGCTTCGCCGAACATCGAGCGCGTGGACATGCTCGCCATGCAGTTCGGCGACGAAACGTTCGATTGCGTAATCGCCAACCACGTGCTGGAGCACGTCTCGAACGTACAGCGCGCGCTTACGGAAATCCGCCGCGTACTGAAACCGGACGGCATCGCCATCTTGCAGACGCCCTACAGCGCGAAGCTGCGCCGCACCTGGGAAGACGAAGGGATAGATGATCCCGCGACCCGTCTGGAGGCGCACGGACAGGAAGACCACGTGCGCCTTTTCGGACACGACATCTTCGATCTGATCGCGAGGGCGGGATTCGAGGATCGGGTTCGCCGGCATGCGGAGCTGCTCGCCGGTGTTGATGCGCGGGATGCGGGCGTGAATGCAGAAGAGCCGTTCTTCCTGTTCCGCCGAATTTGAAGCACATCCCGGTCAGCGTACCCTGGGCAAACCGTGCCGGCGCAACAGGACGAATTTCCGCGGCATGATGACGAACACGCGCAGCCATCCGCGCAGGCCGATGCGCCGCCTGCACTGTGCTTCCCGCCGTCTTGCGCGCAAGGCACTGAATTCGCACACGCTGTATTTGAGCGTCGGCCCATAGATCTCACACCAGATGCGCGCGTTACGTTTCAGCAGCGCAAGCGCCGCGCCTTCGATCGTGAGCATGCAAATGTGCAGCGCGAGCAACGGCCAAACGATGGTTGTGGGCGTGCAAATTGCCATTACCGCCGTCTTGTTGCGCTCGCTGAAAAACCGGCGGCGATAGGTTGTGTTCAATCGGCCCGCATCCACGCGGTTTCCGCCAAAGCTTTGGCCCTGGCGATGGCGATAGCCGCTCGCTTGCGTGACCGTGACGGACAGCCCGCGCAGGCGAGCAAGGCAACAGATGTACATGTCCTCGGCCATGGAACCGAACCACTCCGGGAAACCGCCCAGATCGTTCCACAACGTGCGTGGCAGGAACAGGCAGGCGCCGATGCCGTAAGCGACATCGCGCCGGCTCGCGTCGAGATTGGGAACCGGATTGTAGAAAGGGTCGAGCAGACATCCGCGATCGACCAGATGCCCGCTAGTCCAGTCGTATTGGGGAAGTGTCAGGATGCCGCCGTACTCTGGATTGCGCGCGGCGCTCATCAACGTCGCCAGTGCATCGGGGAACAGTGCCGTATCGTTGTTGAGCAGCAGCACGTATTCGCCACGCGCGTGCGCGACCATGCGGTTGTTGCCGGTGCAGAAGCCGACGTTGTCGGAGCTGGCGAGAATCTCGACCTGCGGATACTGTTCGCGCAGGAACGCAACGGAATCATCAGTGGAGGCATCATCGTGGACGATGATCTCGACCGGCACGCTTGGGGTTTGCGCGAGCACCGAATCCAGGCAATCCGCCAGCATGTGCACGCCGTTGTAGTTGGCGATGCAGACCGAGCAAAGTGGGGATGACTCCGGCCTCAGCGCCGGGTAGTGCTGAACCAGCGCCATGTGCGTTCCAGCCCTTCAGCCAGCTCCACTTCTGCGCTCCAATCGAATGCTTGCTTCGCCCTGGTTGCCTGCATGCGCACGCTCGGCGCATCCACCTTGCGGCCAGCATCATAGATGCGATGTAGCGCGCGCCCCGTGATTCGTTCGATCAACGCGAACAACCCATTGAGGTCGATACTCGCCCCGCTGCACGCATTGAAGACCCGGAACCCGGGCTTCGATGCTGCGTCGAGCGCGGCCAGAACCAAACGCGTGAAATCGTCGATGTAGAGATAGTCGCGCTCGGCCGATCCGTCGCCCCACACGTGGAGTGTTTCGCCGCGCACTAGCTTGCCGAAGGCGGCAGGCACGATCCCGAAATCGGGACGCTCGTCCTGCCCCGGACCGTACAGGTTGGAGGGCCGCAACACGACCGCTGCACCGTCGAACTGGTTGCACCACGCCTCGATGAAGTGTTCGGCTGCAATCTTTCCGGCGCCGTGGTAAGAACGCGAATAGACGGCGGCGAGTTCGTCGGAAGCACCCTCGGCGATGCGGCTGTAAAGCGTCCCACCCGACGACAGGTAGATCAGCGGCAATCGAGGATGACCCTGAAGCGCCTGCAGCAACGCCACCGTCGGCCGCACGTTTTCATCGAGCTCGTGCACCGGTTTTCCCGCGGAACTGCCGGGCGTGGAGGCCGACGCGACGTGAACCACTGCACGGGCACGGGAGAGAAACGGCGCGTAATCTTGAACCTCGCGCATTGCGAGAACATGGCCTTCGACGCGGCCATCGCGCGCGTCGAAGTCGCTTCGGCTGACCGCGATCACAGACTCGCCACGGCGCGTGAAAACATCCAGCAGCCGCTGCCCCACGAATCCGCCTGCGCCGATCAACAGGATGGAATCAGCCATGCACGGGTTGCTCCAGCAATTGGCGATAGACGCGCACGTAACGTGCCGCGCAATCGTCCCAGGTTCCGATTTCGCGGGCGGCCCATGCGCGGGCAGCCATACCCATCCGCAAATGGGTTGCGGGATCTTCCAGGCTCACCAGTGCATCCGCGTAATCCTGCGGTGTATCGCACAAGGAACCGGTGACGCCGTTGGCGACGATGTCGGCATGCGCGGGCATTCTCGATGCCACGATCGGCAACGCGCTGGCCATCGCTTCGAGCATGACCTGCGGCCTTCCCTCCGCGTGCCGGCTGAGCGTTATCAGACCTTGCGCGCCGGGAAACCATTCGTTTGCCAGCTGTTCCGGCGTGGCCGAGCCGTGATAGTGCACCCAAGAGGGAATATCGAGTTGTTCCTGCATGGGCCCGAACAGGTGCAACTCGCGTCGACCATCGCGAAACAAGGGTTCGGACCACTGGAACAGTGAACCGAGCTTGTTGGCGGTCAATCGCGTGACCGCCAGCCAGCGTAGCGGACGCCGCAGCGCCTCGGCGCTGCGAGGAATGGCGTACCAGCGCGGATCGATCCCGAACGGCACCGGCGCGATCGCCGCCCGATCGCCGAACGCCTCGCGCAGGGGCGTTTCCATCCATGATGCATTGGGACATATCGCCACGTTTCTTCCACGCATGGTGCGCCGCAGCGCCGCATGCATCCCGGGCAGCCGCAGCAGGCGCATGTCGTTGCCAAGGACCGTGATCAGTGCGGGCTTCCCGTTGGCCGGCAGCGGCAATGCGCACTGCAGCCAATTGACGTGATAAAGGTCGATGTTGTCGTCGAGACGTCGGTAAGCAGATCGCAGCATTCGCGTGAGCTTCCACGCCGCCATGGCACCGGACGCAGGCCTCGAGCGTAACCAGTGCGATATGCCTCCCCGGCGCATCAACATCGCCAGCCATTCCGCTTCGTTCGGCGTGGCGGCATATTGGACACGGGGATCCATGTCTCCTGGCGGCGCCCATTGGGCAAGGCGGATGTCTTCACGACGCGCCAAGGCAGCACCGATGTGCGACATGAATATCCCACGCCAGTCAGTTGCATCGCGCGGATAGGACGTACTCACGAAGAGTACGCGGATCGGCGTTGCAGAATCTGACGCAAGGAGTCTTTCAGCGGTCACGTCGATAGGTGAGCGAGGTGATCTGTTCGGAAATCAGCCCGATCAGGAAAATGATGACCGACGCACTCCACAGCGCGACGCTGATCAGGCTGAGGCGGTGGAATTCGAGGAACGTGTAGATGTAATACAGGAGTCCGACAAGGAAGAACCCTACTGCCGCAGGCGCAAACAGCTTCAGCGGCGCATACAACGTGGCGATCTTGAAGATGATGAGCAGGAAGCGCACGCCGTCACGCAGCGGCTTGATGTGGCTTTTGCCGATGCGCTCGGCGGCCTTGATCGGCACGTACGCGACCGGGTAGGCGCTGCGGAAGAACGCCATGGTGGACGTGGTCGGATAGCTGAAGCCGTTGGGCAGCAGGTGGATGAACTCGTGGAACTTGTCGGCGCGCGCGGCACGGAAACCCGAAGTCAGGTCGCGGACGGGGTGGCCGGTCATCTTCGATGCGAGCCAGTTGTAGAAGGAGTTGGCGACGCCACGGCCGACGCCGGCCTGGCCTTCCCAGTTGCGCGCGCCGACCACCATGTCGAAGCCTTCATCCAGCTTGGCAAGCAGGCGCGGGATGTCGGCGGGATCGTGCTGGCCATCGGCGTCCATGAACACCAGCATGTCGCCAGTCGCGGCACGCGCACCGCGCTTGATCGCGGCGCCGTTGCCCATCGAGTACGGCGTGCTCACGCGCTTGACGTTCCGGTTCGCGCACAACTCGGCGGTGCCGTCGGTGGAGCCGTCGTCGGAGACTATGATTTCGGCTTGTGGTTGTGCTGACCGCAACGCCGGCAACAAGTCGGCGAGCGCGGCGGCTTCGTTCTTGGCCGGCAGGATGATGCTGAGCACGCATTGTCCCCAAAGAGTTCGCCGCATCTTACAACCCACAGGCTCGATTCCGGATTCTGCCTGCGGTGGACCGCGGGCAGCTCCGGAATGATGAGGCGAGATGTCGGTTGCCGCGGACCCGGGGTGGACAGTGCTGGCGGAGCGGCATCCCCCCGATGCTTGCGCATCGACCCCCTTCGTTCCGAAGGGGGTGAGAACCGTTGCTACCGCGGTCGCACCCGCACCGCGCGCGCGTTCGCTTGTCTTCCCCCTCCCGCAGGAAGGGCGGAGCGAATGCGAACGCGCGCGAAGCGCGACGAGGGGGATGGCTCTTACGTACGGCTTGCATCCCCCGCGCCTACGGCGCGACCCCCTGCCTGCGGAAGGGGATGTTCGCTGCATGCAGCGCAACACACGGAACGCAACTTGCATGCCCTGATCCTGCCGCGGAAAGCAGGGTCGGGATGACGGCACTGCCGGAGTGAGACATGGGTCTCGCCGGACCCTGCCCAAGCCCGGGGTTTTGCGATACATTCAGCTTGCGATTCGGGGGTTTGGACAACTTTCATGGCAACACAGATGAACCCGGCACCGAGCATGCCCGGCCTGACGGGCATTCCTCGCCGTCTGGCGCTGGAAGGCGTGCTGACGGAAGCCGACGCGCGCCAGGCCGTCGAAGATGCCAACAAGCAGAAGGCGTCGGTCACGACGTACATGGTCGAGAACGGCATGGTCGATGGCTTGCGCATGGCGCAGGCATTGTCGGCCGAATTCGGCGTGCCGATGCTGGACATCTCCGCGGTGGACGTCTCCCAGTTGCCGATGGGCGAGCTCTCGGAAGAGCTGATCGAGAAGCACACCGCCCTGCCCTTGCTGAGGCGCGGCAATCGTTTGTTCGTGGGCGTCAAGGATCCGGCCAACCCACGCGCGCTGGAAGAAATCAAGTTCCACACGAATTGCGCGCTGGACCCGGTGCTGATCGAAGCCGAGCAACTGAAGCGCGCGATCGAGCAGGCGCAGAACGCGCAGAGCATCAGCCTCGGCGGCAACGACGACGGCGACGAAGGGCTGGATGGCCTGACCCTCGGCGAAGAGGATGGCGACAGCGCCGACAGCGCGGTGGTGGACACGAGTTCCACCGATGATGCCCCGGTAGTGAAGTACGTCAACAAGATCCTGCTGGACGCGATCAAGCGCGGCGCCTCGGACGTCCACTTCGAACCCTACGAAACCAAATACCGCGTGCGCCTGCGCATGGACGGTGTGCTGCGGGCGGTGTCGTCGCCGCCGTTGAAACTGGCACCGCGCATCGCCTCGCGCCTGAAAGTAATGTCGCGCCTGGACATTGCCGAACGTCGCGTCCCGCAGGACGGGCGCATGAAGTTGAACCTATCCAAGACCAAGTCGTTCGATTTCCGCGTTTCGACGCTGCCGACATTGGGTGGCGAAAAGATTGTGCTGCGTATCCTCGACGCCGCGGCCGCCAAGCTGGGCATCGAGAAGCTGGGCTACGAGGAAGACCAGAAGGAATTATTTCTCGGAGCGATCAACAAACCCTACGGCATGGTGCTGGTGACCGGCCCGACCGGGTCGGGCAAGACCGTGTCGCTGTACACCGCGCTGAACATATTGAATACCGTCGGCCGCAACATTTCGACGGTGGAAGACCCGGTGGAAATCCGGGTAGAAGGCATCAACCAGGTCCAGCAGAACGAAAAGCGCGGCATGACCTTCTCGGCGGCGTTGCGCTCGTTCCTGCGCCAGGATCCGGACGTGATCATGGTGGGCGAAATCCGCGACCTCGAAACCGCGGAGATCGCGGTCAAGGCCGCGCAGACCGGCCACATGGTGCTGTCCACGCTGCACACCAATGACGCGTCGCAAACCATCACACGCCTGATGAACATGGGCATCGCTCCGTACAACCTCACCTCCTCGGTGTCGCTGGTGATCGCGCAACGGTTGGCGCGGCGCCTGCACGATTGCAAGAAGCCGATGGAGCTACCCGAGGCGGCGCTGCTGGCCGAAGGGTTCACCAAGGAAGAAATCGATCGCGGTTTGACCTTGTACGATGCAGTAGGCTGCTCGGGCTGCAACGAAGGTTACAAGGGACGCGTCGGCATCTATGAGGTGATGCCGATGTCCGACGAGATCGGCAAGGCCGTCCTGGAAGGCGGCAATGCCATCCAGATCGCCGAAGCGGCGCGCCGGGCCGGGGTGCGCAACCTGCGGCAATCGGCGCTGATGAAGGTAAAGCAAGGTGTCACCAGCCTTGCGGAAATCAATCGCGTTACCAAGGATTAGTGTTTGTTGAAACCTCTCCCCGGGGAGGAGATGAAGACTGTTCGGCGAGGCCGATGCGCTCGGCGTTCCCGAACCCTCACCCGGCGCTTCGCGCCACCCTCACCCGATGGGAGAGGAAAAAGCAAAGCCGCCCCATTCGGGGCACCCTCTTTCGAAGGGGAGAGGGGAAAAACAAGTGAATGGGGAACCGAGTCATGCCCACCGCCTCCGTTGCAGCAAAATCCAACGCCAATGTCGGCGCTGCGCGCGCAGCGGTCAAACTTTTGACCGTATACGAGTGGACCGCGCTGGACAAACGCGGCGTCAAGATGAAGGGCGAGATGCAGGGTCGCAACGCGAGCCTGGTCAAGGCCGAGTTGCGTCGACAGGGCATGAACCCGCAGGCGGTGAAGGAAAAGCCCAAGCCGCTGTTCGGGGCGGCCGGTTCGCGCGTAAAGCCACGCGACGTGGCCATCTTCAGCCGCCAGATCGCCACCATGATGGCGGCCGGCGTGCCGATGGTGCAGGCGTTCGAGATCATCGCCGGTGGCCAGCGCAATGTGCGCTTCAAGAACATGCTGACCGACGTCAAGCAGAACATCGAGGGTGGCGCGGCCCTGCACGAGGCGATGGCGAAGTACCCGGTGCAATTCGACGAGCTGTACCGCAACCTGGTACGCGCGGGCGAATCCGCGGGCGTGCTGGACACGGTGCTCGACACCGTGGCCACCTACAAGGAACGCATCGAGAGCATCAAGAGCAAGATCAAGAAGGCGCTGTTCTATCCCGCGGCAGTGATGGTGGTCGCGTTCCTGGTGATGATCATCCTGCTGGTGTTCGTGGTGCCGGTGTTCCAGAACGTGTTTGCGAGCGCCGGCGTGGCGCTGCCCGCGTTCACCCAGATGGTGGTGTCGATGTCGCAGTTCATGCAGTCTTACTGGCTGCCGTTCCTCGCGGTACTCATCATCGCGATCGTGGGCATCATCATGGCCTACAAGCGCTCAGAAAAAATGCAGCACGCGGTGGACCGGATGTCGCTCAAAATCCCGGTGATCGGCAACATCCTGCGGCAATCGGCCATCGCGCGCTTTTCGCGCACGTTGGGTGTCACCTTCGCCGCGGGCGTGCCCCTGGTCGAGGCCCTGGATTCCGTCTCGGGCGCGACCGGCAGCATGGTGTACGGGCAGGCCATCCGCAAGATGCGCGACGACGTGTCGGTGGGCCACCCGCTAAACCTCGCAATGATGCAGACCAATGTGTTCCCGAACATGGTCACCCAGATGGTGTCGATCGGCGAGGAATCCGGCGCGCTCGACAAGATGCTGTTCAAGGTGGCCGAGTTCTACGAGGAAGAAGTCAGCAACGCGGTGGACACCCTGTCCACCCTGCTGGAGCCCATGATCATGGTGATCATCGGCACGCTGGTCGGCGGCATGGTGATCGCCCTGTACCTGCCGATCTTCAAGCTGGCCGGCACGTTCTGACGTGAGAGCGGCATCCCCCCGCGCCTGCGGCGCGACCCCCTTCGTTCCGAAGGGGGTGGAGTGCTTACGCGACGGCGCGCTTGTCCTCCCCTTCCACAGGAAGGGCGAAGCGATAGCGAACGCGCGCGTAGCGCGACGAGGGGGATGGCTTTTGCTTCAGCAGCCCCGCATCCCCCCGTGCGCAATGCGCGACCCCCTTCGTTCCGAAGGGGTGTGCTTCGCTTCCCCCTTCCGAAGGAAGGGGGACTGAGGGGGATGGCTCTTGTTCGGCGCTGACCTCTCCCTCGCCTTCTGGATCGCCGCGGCCGGCTTGCTCGGCCTGATCGTCGGCAGTTTCCTCAACGTGGTGATCCTGCGTCTGCCCGCGCGCATGGAATATTTCTGGAAACGCGACGCGCGCGAAATGCTGGAACTGGGTGCGAATGACGACGCCGCGCCGCCGGACATCGTGCGCAAAGGTTCGCATTGCCCGCACTGCAAGCATCCGCTGGCGGCGTGGGACAATATCCCGCTGCTGTCGTGGCTGCTGCTGCGCGGCCGCTGCCGCTACTGCAAGACGCCGATTTCGATCCAGTATCCGCTGGTCGAATTGCTGTGCGGCATCGCCAGCGCAATCGTGGTGTGGCACTTCGGCGTTACTTGGCAAGCTGGCGCAGGGCTGCTGTTCACCTGGTTCCTGGTCGCCGCCGCCGGCATCGACTTCCGCACGCAGTTGCTGCCCGATTCGCTGACCTTGCCGCTGCTGTGGCTCGGACTCTTGTTCTCGCTCGTGCCGGTCTTCGCCGGCACCCACGAAGCGTTGATCGGCGCGGCCGCGGGATATCTCGCGTTGTGGTCGGTGTTCTGGCTCTTCAAGCTCGCGACCGGCAAGGATGGCATGGGCTACGGTGACTTCAAGCTGTTCGCCGCGGCTGGCGCTTGGATGGGCTGGGCTGCGCTGCTGCCCGTCATTATCCTGGCGGCGTTGTCGGGTGCCATCATCGGCATCATCCTGCTGCGCGTGCGCGGTCAGGATCGTTCCGTGCCGTTCGCGTTTGGTCCATTCCTGGCGATCGCGATGTGGATCTGGCTGGTGGCTGGACAACCGATTCTTGCCGCGTATCTGCACCTGACCGGACTGCAATGAACTGAGTTGTGCGACCGCACGTGATCGCCGCGCACCGCACGTCCGATAACATGGAGAATTCCGAGTCGGTCAGCACAGGGATGAACATCCTTGACTTGACTCGCGGCGTCCCCTTTGCACGAGACACTACGCGGAAATGATCCCACGGTTCTCCCGTCAAAGGGCTGCGCTCGCTGCGATCGCGCTGTTGATCGCGCTGGTGATGCTGCCGAATGTCGCGTGGCTGGTAGACGATCCGAGCTGGCCGACTTGGACTGCGGCGCTGGTATTGCCGATGGCGCTGCTGGTCGTGCTGTTCGCATTGTTGGGGCGCTGGCCGTGGCTGGCGTGCCTGTTGCTGGCGCCGTTTGCGTTGCTGGCGCCGCTGGAAACCTACTACGTCACGCAGTACCACCACCCGACCTCGGCGCAGATCATCGCGACGATCATCGCGACCAATCCGTTGGAAGCGCGCGAGTATTTCGGACACCTTATTCCCCTGCTCGCGCTGGCATTGCTGGCCGGACTGGCCGCGGCGTTGCTGGCCGCGTGGACGAGCTTTCGCGCACGCCTGCGCTGGCGCGGGCCGACGCGCATCAGTGCGTTGTGCCTGGGCGTGGTCGTGGCGCTGGTACCGCTGGCGGTCGGATACGCGAATGCACGCCACAAGCCTGCCGAGGCTTCCGATTCGACATCGGCTCCGCTGCCTGTTTACGGCCAGGCCATCGAAGACGGTTTCCCCTTCGGCGTGGTGCCCCGCGTTGTCGAATACCGCCACGAATGGAACCGCATGCGCGCCGACGCCGCGAAGTTCAAGGCGTTCCGTTTCCACGCACGACGCGTCGGGCCGCCATTGCAACAGCGGCAGGTGTACGTGCTGGTGATCGGTGAAAGCAGCCGCCGCGCCAACTGGCAATTGTTCGGGTATGACCGCGCGACCAATCCGGAGCTGTCGAAGCTCGCGAACGTGGTGCCACTGACGCACTTCATCACCACCTGGCCGGAATCGATCGCGGCGATTCCGATGATCCTGACCCGCCGCAAGCCCGAGATGGCGTGGGACGCCCCGTGGCATGAGGCGTCGGTGCTGCGCGCCATGGCCGAAGCCGGCTATGAGACGTACTGGATTTCCAACCAGCAGGCGATCGGCGAGTTCGATTCACCGGTGTCGATGTATGCGTACGAAGCCAGGCACGTCGAGTGGCTGAATCACGCGTCATGGACCGCACCCGGCAGCTACGACGAGGATCTGGTGCAGCCGCTGAAGGACGCGCTGCACGCCTCGAACAAGGATCTTTTCATCGTGCTGCACATGATGGGCAGCCACGTGAAATACGATTACCGCTACCCGCCCGCGTTCGAACGCTGGAAACCGACCCAGCTATCGCCGCCGGGCGAAGGCAGCAACATCGAGCGTGCGCGCAACAGCTACGACAACAGCATCCTGTACACGGATCACGTACTGGCGCAGGTGATCGACACGCTGAAATCGAGCGACGCCGTGACGGCGCTGTGGTTCGAATCCGACCATGGTGAACTGATTCCGACGCCGACCTGCGACAAGGAAGGCCACGGCGTCGGCACCGTGCCCGAGTACGAGATCCCCGCGCTGTTCTGGTATTCCAATCCATACCAGCAACATTTCCCGCAACGCGTCGCGAACTTGCGCGCCAACGCCGGCAAGCGCACGCTTTCCGCGGACACCTTCGAATCACTGATCGACATGGCCGGCGTGACCTTTCCCACGCACGATGAAACGTGGAGCCTGTTCAGCCCGGCGTGGCACTACCACACACGCTGGGTGGCACAGACGCGCCATATCGACTTCGATACCGCACGCTTCGACAAGACCTGTGAGCGCGTGTTGCCGGGTAAGTCCGCCAGCGGGGACGACGATGACGGCGACGAGTGATGCGCCGCGCCAAGGCGTGCGCCACTATGTGGTGGCGCTCACCGGCGGCATTGCATCCGGCAAGAGCGCGGTGACACGACGTTTCGAGGCACTGGGAATCCATGTTTACGACGCCGATGTTGCCGCGCGCGAAGTCGTGGTGCCGCGCGAAGCCGCGCTCGCGGAAATCGAGTTCGTGTTCGGCGCCGAGGTATTGAACGCCGACGGCAGCCTGGATCGACGCGCGATGCGCGAGCGGGTCTTCGCCGACCCGGTTGCGCGCAGGAAACTGGAAGGGATCATCCATCCGCGCGTGCGTGCATGGCTGCGGCGCCGGGTCGGAATGGATCGCGGACCGTATTGCATGCTTGCGATCCCGCTGCTGGTGGAAAACCGCGAGGAGTACGCGTGGGTGAATCGGGTGCTGCTGGTGGATGTGCCGGAGGCGCTGCAGATCGAACGCCTGATGCGGCGCGATGGCATCACACGCGAAACCGCGCAGCGCATGCTGGCTGCGCAGTCGTCACGCGAACAACGATGCGCGATCGCCGACGAGGTCATCGTGAACGATGGCGCAGAAGCCGCGCTGGATGCGCAGGTGGCGGCGTTGCATGCGCGGTATCTGGAATTGGCGACAGCGGCGTAGAACCCGTTTGTCTTCCCCCTTCGCTTGCGAAGGGCGGAGCGAAGCGAACGCGCGCGAAGCGCGAGAGGGGGATGGCATTTCGCTTCGGTGGATCACATCCCCCCGCGCGCAACGCGCGCGACCCCCTTCGTTCCGAAGGGGGTGAGCCGCTAAAGAAACGCGCGAATGCCCGCGACGCCTTGCGCGCCGGCGGCGCACGCACGTTGCAAATCATCTGGCCCGACACCACCGAGTGCGTACACCGGCAAGCGAGCATCGGCCACGAGTTGCGCGAAACGGTCCCAGCCGATTGGCTCCGCGCCTGGATGCGAGGCGGTTGCGCAGACGGGCGAAAGCGTCGCGAAATCGGCGCCAATTTTTGCGGCGAGTTCCAGTTCCTCCGCGTTGTGACACGACGCACCGACCCACGCACCCTGCGGCAGGGGTCGCTCGTGCAATTCTCGCAATTGTGCGGCGCGCAGGTGCAGGCCGACAGCCAACTCGCGCGCAAGCTCGATGTCGTGATTGACCAGCAGTGATTCACGCAAACGCGGATTCGCGGCGAACACGCGCCCGGCCACGCGTCCGACTTCTTCGCGCGTCGCTTCGGGCATGCGCAATTGCCATAGGCGATCGATGGCAGCATCCCCCTTCACCCGCCAAGCGCTGCGCGCTTGTCTCCCTCTCCCAGACGGGGAGAGGGTTGGGGCGTGGCGGTTGCCCGCACTTTGCGCCACTTCGGCGAGCTCGGTTTCGAGGCCGCCACCGTCAACAGTGGAAATGACGTAATACGATGGCAACCGCAGCGCGGCCAGGATGGGCGCGTCCGCGGCCGGCATCTCGGCAGCATCCATGTCGCGAACAGCCACCCAGCGCAGCGGATGGCCTTCGCGTGCACGCGGCTCTCCCTTCCACGCGGTCACCCGCAGCGCATGCAGTCGCACGGATTTTCCGGGGTAGTGCCAGGGAATCGAAATCAGCGGGGTGCTGCCGCGGACTTCGACGCCGAGTTCTTCATCGAGTTCGCGGACCAGCGCTTGCGCGATGGTTTCGCCGGGCTCGACTTTCCCGCCCGGGAATTCCCACAGCCCCGCCAGGTGCTTGCCCGGCAGCCGTTGCATCAGCAGCACACGGCCTTGTGCGTCCATGAGGATGCCGGCGGCGACTTCGACAGCTTTTCCCTCGCCCTCCGGGAGAGGGTGGCCGAAGGCCGGGTGAGGGTTCGGAACAGCGCGCAAGGTTCGTATCCTCACCCGGGCGCTACACGTTGGTGGTCGACGAAATCGAAAGCGAGCGGGTGCCTGGCATCGGCCGGATGATGCTCGCGCGCGACCTCGTGCCATTCGCGCGGGTCGAATGCCGGGAAGAAGGTGTCGGCGTCTGGCGTCCCGGTGTCGATTTCGGTCAGGTGCATGCGCGTCGCGCGGGGAAGCGCCAATGCGTAGACCTCGCCACCGCCGATCACCATCAGCTCATTGTTGCCGGCGCGTGCAATTGCTTCGTCAAGCGAATGCACCGCGAGTTGTCCCTGGAACGGCGCCGTGCCGGCTCGGGTCAGCACCAGGTTCGGTCGCCCCGGCAAGGGACGCCCGATCGCAAGCGCGGTCTTGCGGCCCATCAACACGGGTTTTCCGAGCGTGAGCGCCTTGAAACGTTTCAGGTCATCGGACAGGTGCCACGGCATCGCACCAGCACGGCCGATGGCGCGGTTGCGATCGAGCGCGGCGACGAGGGTGATCATGCATCACCTTGCTTCGCACGATGGCATCCCCCCGCGCCTGCGGCGCGACCCCTTTCCTTCGGAAGAGGGTGAACCGGTCCGCGCGCCTGTACCGCGGGATTGCGATCGAGTGCGGCGACGAGGGTGATCATTGGAGCGAAGCTTCGTTGCGATCCGGTACCGAACGGTCATCCCCCCGATGCTGCGCAGCGACCCCCTTCGCAAGCGAAGGGGGTGTCGCTGTCCTCCCCTTTCCGCAGGAAGGGCGGAACGAAAGCGAACGCGCGCGCAGCGCGACGAGGGGGATGCGCGGGCCGCTCATACGGCCACGGGCGCCTTGATCGCCGGCCACGGGCTGTAATCGACGATGCGGATGTCTTCGAAACGGAAATCGAACAGCGCTTGCACGTCGGGATTCAGCACCAGCTTCGGCAACGCCCGTGGCGTGCGGGTCAGTTGCTCTTGCGCCTGTTCGACGTGGTTGGAGTAAAGATGCAGGTCGCCGAAGGTGTGCACGAAGTCGCCGCGTTCGAGTCCGCAGACCTGCGCCATCATGCACGTCAGCAAGGCATAGCTTGCGATGTTGAAGGGCACGCCAAGAAAGATGTCGGCGGAGCGCTGGTAAAGCTGGCACGACAATTTTCCGTTCGCGACGTAGAACTGGAACAGCGCGTGGCACGGCATCAGCGCCATCCTGTCCAGTTCGCCCACGTTCCATGCCGAAACGATCATGCGGCGCGAATCGGGGTTGCGCTTGATCTGGTCGATCACCTGCGCGATCTGGTCGATCGTGCGCCCGTCGGGCGTGGGCCACGCTCGCCACTGCTTTCCGTAGACGGGTCCGAGATCACCGCCCGCGTCGGCCCATTCATCCCAGATGCTGACGCCGTGCTCGTGCAGGTAGGCGACATTGGTGTCGCCGCGCAGGAACCAGAGCAGCTCGTGCACGATCGACTTGATGTGCAGCTTCTTGGTGGTCAGCAGCGGGAAGCCCTGCGCCAGATCCATGCGTATCTGACGGCCGAACACCGAGCGTGTACCCGTGCCGGTGCGATCGTCCTTGCGGGCGCCGTGCGCCAGCACATCGCGGAGAAGGTCGAGGTAGATCTGCATGGGGAAATGGCCAAACTGGATCGGAGGAAGGATAACAGTCCGGATACAGACCCTCTTCTTCTCAGTGATGACATCCCCCCGCGCCTGCGGCGCGACCCCCTTTTCTGCGGAAGGGGGAGAGGCATGCTTGTCTTCCCCCTTGCACCGGATAACATCCCCCGCGCCTGCGGCGCGACCCCCTTCCTGCGGAAGGGGGTGGGGCATGCTTGTCTTCCCCCTTCCATGGGAAGGGGGATCGAGGGGGATGGCTTTTGCTGCGCCCGCCGACACGCCGCTGCGCGACAAGCGATGCCGGCAGTTCGCAGGGGCCGCCTCTCACCCACATTCAGCTTCGGTTCGGGTAGGCTTGACCGATCATTCTGCCACAGGGGTTTCCCCCAGACATGAATTCCGCCATGCCCGCCGTCTCGAGGACGCGCTCGTTTTCCACCGTGTTCCTGATCGAGTTGTGGGAGCGCTTCGGCTTCTACGGCATGCAGGCGCTGATCGTTTACTACATGGTGCAGCGCCTCGGTTTCGACGACGTGCGCGCGAACCTGGTATGGAGCGCGGCGGCCGCGCTGATCTACGTGGCGCCGGCGATCGGCGGATGGGTGGGCGACGGCATCCTCGGCACGCGCCGCACAATGCTCACAGGCGCGGTGATCCTGGCAATCGGCTACGGGTTGATCACCCTCCCAAGTGCAAGCCCGACCTTCCTGTATTTCTCGCTGGGCGTGATCGTGGTCGGCAATGGCCTGTTCAAGCCAAACGCCGGCAACCTGGTACGCAAGATCTACGAGGGTGATGACAGCAGGATCGATGCGGCCTTCACCATCTACTACATGGCGGTCAATGTCGGCTCGACCATTTCGATGCTGCTGACGCCGTGGATCAAGGACTACGTCAACGGCTTGTATCACAACGAGTTCGGCTGGCACGCGGCGTTCGGCGTGTGCAGCATCGGCCTGATCGTTGGCCTCGTGAACTTCTTTTTCATGCGCGCATCGCTGGCGCACATTGGGTCCGACCCGGATTCCCACCCATTCGACTGGTTGAAGCTGCTCAAAGTGCTGGTCGTGGGCGCGGTGCTGGCGGTCGTCGCGGCCTTCATCCTGAAACACGAGCAAGTCGCGAAATGGTTCGTGATCCTCGCGGCTGTGGCACTTCTCGCGATCTTCGTATACCTGATCGCGGCGAGCCGGCGCGGTGAGCGCGCGGGGTTGGTGGCAGCATTGATCCTGACCATCCAGACCATCTTCTTTTTCATCTTTTACCAGCAGATGCCGACCTCGCTGGCGCTATTCGCGCTGCGCAACACCGACTTCAACTGGAGCGTGTTCGGCGTGCACCTGTTTACGTGGCTGCCGGGGCAGTACCAGGCATTGAACCCGATCTGGATCATGCTCCTTTCGCCGATCCTGGCCTGGATCTATACCGCCGCCGGCAAGCGCGGCAAGGACCTGTCGATCGCATCCAAATTCGCGCTGGGTTTCGCGATGGTCGCGGCGGGTTACTTCGTCTACGGCATGGCGGGCAACTTCGTCACCGAGCCGGGCAAGGCCTCGTCATGGGTCCTGATCTGGGGCTATGGCTTGTACTCGCTGGGCGAGTTGCTGGTAAGCGGCCTGGGGCTGGCGATGATCGCGCGCTACGTGCCAGCACGGATGGGCGGTTTCATGATGGGCGCCTACTATGTCGGTGTCGGCATCTCGCAATACCTGGGTGGGCTCGTGGCCAACTTCGCCGCCGTACCGCAAAACGTGACCGACCCGATGCAGACGCTGCCGATCTACACGTCGCTGTTCACCAAACTCGGCTGGGCGGGCGTGATCTGCACCGTGATCGCGATCGCCGTGGTGTGGCCGATGAAACATTTGTCGAAGGCGCACGCGGCCCATGCAGCCGCCGATTCCACCGGGGTACCCACGGTCGCCGCCGAACGGTAACGCCACTTCATGACAGACGTCATGCCCGAACGGCATGCCGTTCGGCATGGGCGTTTGCGCGCCTGATCGGCTAATTTAATGCCACCACATGAGCCGCACGGCGAACCACTCGCCGCGGCCACGGTCGAACACACGCACCAGAACCTGGACAGCACTCGCATGTCGCGAACCAAATGGATCCTGACGATCGTCGGCATCGTCATCGTGCTACTGATCCTGTGGCGCATCTTTTCCGGCCCCGGCAAATCGAACGATTTCGGAAACGACGCGGACGAAGCCGTGCCCGTCACCGTGGTTCCTGCCGCGCCCCAGAACGTGCCGGTCTACCTGACCAGCCAGGGCACGGTGCAGGCGCTCAACACCGTCAACGTGCAGCCGCAGGTCGGTGGCCAGTTGTTGAAGCTGGATTTCACCGAAGGCGCACCGGTGACCAAGGGCCAGGTGCTCGCGGAAATCGACCCGCGTACGCTGCAGGCGCAGCTTGACCAGGCCGAAGCCAAGCGCGCGCAGGACCAGACCCAGCTCGCCACGGCCCGCGCCAACTACGAGCGCTCGGAAGACCCGAAATACAAACAGTACGTCCCCGAGATCGACCGCATCACGCAGAAGAACACGGTCGCGCAGTACCAGGCCGCGGTCGCCGCCGACAACGCCAGCATCCAGGACACCCAGGTGCAACTCGGCTTCACCCGGATCACGTCACCGATCGATGGGTTGGCCGGCATCCGCCAGGTCGATGCCGGCAACGTCATCACCAGCACGACCACCATCGTCACCGTCACGCAGACGCAGCCGATCTACGTGATCTTCACGCTCGCGGGCAAATACCTCGACGAGGTGCGCGCCGCGCAGGCCAAGGCGCCGCTGACCGTGTCGATCCTCGATGCGTCCAACAAGGTGATCGAGGGCGACGGCAAGCTGCTGGTGATCGGCAACCAGATCGACCCCTCCACGGGTTCGTTCCAGCTGAAAGCCGAGTTCCCCAACCGCCAAAACCAGCTTTTCCCCGGCCAGTACGCCAACACGCAATTGAAGGTGAGCGTGGACGCCGATGCGCTGGTGGTGCCGAGCGCGGCCGTGCAGCGCGGGCCGAACGGCGACTACGTGTGGCTGGTCACCGACAAGCGTCCGGAAAACGCCGCCGACAGTTCGGCGCCTGCGGCAAGCGGCGAGCGACGTCGCGGCAAACGTGCCGCGAGCAGCGCACCCGCCAACAACAAGCCGGCCAAGTACGTCACCATGCAGCCGGTCGTCACCGGCGGCGAGGCAGGCGACACCGGCATCATCGTGACGCACGGTCTCAAGACAGGCGATGAGGTGGTCACCGCGGGACAATTCCGCCTCAAGCAGGGCAGCAAGGTGAACCCCATGAAGCCCGGCGAGGTCCCGGCGCCACCGACCACGGCCGAGATCAAGGCTGCGGCAAAGGCCAGCGGCGGCCGCGGGCGGAGGCGCTGATGAATTCCCCCCTTCCAACGGAAGGGGGTCGATGCGTCCGGCAACGCCGGTCGCACCGGGGGGATGTGATCGCCACTCGCAATAAAGAGCCATCCCCCTCAGTCCCCCTTCTTTCAGAAGGGGGAAGAAAAGCAGCAGCACTTCCCCACGACACCCGCGCCTGACGCCCATGGGCTTTTCCTCGATCTTCATCCGCCGGCCGATCGCTACGTCGCTGTTGATGGCGGCGGTGCTGTTGCTCGGCATCATCGGCTACAAGGCGCTGCCGGTTTCGGCGCTGCCCGAGATCGAGGCGCCGAGTCTCGTGGTCACCACGCAATATCCCGGTGCGAGTGCCACCACCATTGCAACGCTGGTCACCACGCCGCTGGAACAACAGCTCGGGCAGATTTCGGGCCTGGCGATGATGAGCTCCAACAGCGCGGCGGGGTTGTCGACCATCACGCTGCAGTTCGCGATGGATACCGATCTCGACGTCGCCTCGCAGGACGTGCAGTCGGCACTGCGCACCGCGCGACTGCCGTCGAGCTTGCCCTATCCGCCGGTTTACAACCGCGTGAATCCGGCCGACGCGCCGATCATCACCCTCGCGCTCACGTCCGACAGCGTGCCGCTGCGTGACGTCAACAACTACGCTGACTCGATCCTGTCGCAACGCCTCGCGCAGGTGCCGGGCGTGGGCCTGGTTTCCATCGCCGGCAATGTGCGGCCGGCGGTGCGCGTGCAGGTCGACCCCGGCAAGCTGGCCAACCTTGGCCTGACCATGGAAGACGTGCGCAGCGCGCTGACGCAGGCGAACGTCAACGCTGCCAAGGGTTCGTTGAACGGCGCGGTGCAGACGTACGAGATCGGCACCAACGACCAGTTGCAGAGCGCGGCCGAATACGCCGGCACCATCATCGCGTACAAGAACAGCGCACCCGTGAAGCTTTCCGACGTCGCCACCGTGGTGGATGGCGTCGAGAACGACCAACTGGCCGCGTGGGCGAACGGCAAGCCGGCGGTGTTGCTGGACATTCGCCGCCAACCCGGCGCCAACATCATCAAGACGGTCGACCAGATCGGGCAGACCCTGCCCGACCTGCGCGCGGTGTTGCCCGCGGGCATCCACCTCTCGGTGTTCGCCGACCGCACGATCACCATCCGCGCTTCGGTGCACGACGTCGAGATGACGCTGCTGATCGCGATCGCGCTGGTGGTCGCGGTGATCTTCGCGTTCCTGCGCCGCCTGTGGGCCACGATCATTCCCGCGGTCGCGGTGCCGCTGTCGCTGATGGGCACCTTCGCGGTCATGGCGTTCGCGGGCTTCTCGCTGGACAACCTGTCGCTGATGGCGCTGACCGTCGCCACCGGTTTCGTGGTGGACGATGCGATCGTGATGATCGAGAACATCGTGCGCTATCTGGAGCAAGGCAAGGAAGGCCGCGAGGCCGCCGAAATCGGTTCGCGTGAAATCGCCTTCACGGTACTGTCGCTGACCGTTTCGCTGATCGCGGTGTTCCTGCCATTGCTGTTGATGCCGGGTGTCACCGGACGCCTGTTCCACGAATTCGCGTGGGTGCTGACCATCGCGGTCGCGATTTCCATGGGCGTGTCGCTGACGCTGACGCCGATGATGTGTGCGTACCTGCTGAAGCCCGGCTCGCTGCCGACCGGCGACGAAGAGGCGATGGAACACCGCCACGGTTTCTACGCCAAGATGGTGGGCTGGTACGAAACCAGCCTGGACTGGGTGCTGGTGCATCAGCGCACCACCATCCTGGTCGCGGCGGCTTCGGTCGCGGTGACCGTGTTGTTGTACGTGGTGATCCCGAAGGATCTGTTGCCCGAGCAGGACACCGGCATGATTACCGGCGTGGTGCAGGCCGACAACGATATCGCCTTTCCCGCGATGTCGCGCAGCACCGAGGCCGTCACCGCCGCGCTGCGCAAGGATCCCGCGGTTGCGGGCGTGGCCGCGTTCATCGGCGCGGGTTCGATCAATCCGACGCTCAACCAGGGCCAGGTCAGCATCGTGCTGAAACCACGTGGCCAGCGCGGCAGTCTCGATCAGGTCGTGGCCAGCCTGCAGAAGGACGTCGCCGGCATTCCCGGCGTGGAACTGTTCCTGAAACCGGTGCAGGACATCACGCTCGATACCACCGTCGCGCCAACCGAATACCAGTACGCGATTTCCGAAGTCGACTCCAACGACCTCGCCAAGAACGCGCAACGCGTGGTGCAGGCGGTGAAGCAGTTACCGGAACTGGCCGATGTGTCCGACAACCTCGGGATGAACGGGCGCGCGCTGAAACTCGATATCAACCGCACCGCCGCGAGCCGCCTGGGCGTGCCCGTGCAGACCATCGATGACACCTTGTACGACGCCTACGGCCAGCGCCAGATTTCCACCATCTTCACCCAACAGAACCAGTACCGCGTGGTGCTTGAGGTGGAACCGCAATTCCGCAACCGCGCCGACCTGATGAACATGCTGCGGGTGCGCTCGAACGGTTCCAGCGGCGCGCTGACCGGCAGCAATGCCACCAGCCTCGGCATGCTGAAGTCGTCCAACTCGTCCACCGCCACCGGCATCGGGCAGTCCAACACCGGCATCCTGCTCGGCGGCGGCAACACGGTGCCACTGTCCACCCTGGCCAGCGCCACGCTCACCGATGCACCGCTGGTGATCGCGCACCAGAACCAGCTGCCCGCGGTGATCGTTTCGTTCAACGTCGCACCCGGCTACTCGCTGTCGCAGGCGGTCGACGCGATCAACAACGCCAAGGCGTCGTTGAAGCTGCCTCCGCAGGTGCGGGCGCAGTTCATCGGCAAGGCCGCGGAGTTCTCGTCGTCCCTGGGCAACGAAGCGCTGTTGCTGCTGGCGGCAATCGTGGTGATCTACATCGTGCTGGGCGTGCTGTATGAAAGCTACATCCATCCCCTCACCATTCTTTCGACGCTGCCACCGGCCGGCGTGGGTGCGCTGCTCGCGCTGATGCTTTTCGGGATGCCGCTGTCGGTGGACGGTATCGTCGGCATCGTGCTGCTGATCGGCATCGTGAAGAAGAACGCGATCATGATGATCGACTTCGCGATCACCGCGCGGCGGCGCGGGATGAACGCGCACGACGCGATCCGCCGCGCCTGCCTGCTGCGTTTCCGCCCTATCATGATGACCACCTTTGCAGCGCTGTTCGGCGCGCTGCCGCTGGCACTCGGCAACGGCATCGGCGCGGAACTGCGGCGCCCGCTGGGTGTGGCGATCGTCGGCGGCCTGCTGTTGTCGCAACTGGTGACACTGTACACCACGCCGGTGATCTATTTGTACATGGAACGTTTCGGCGACTGGCTGCAGCAACGCAGCGGGTGGCAGCACGCTGAGCTGGCTTCCGAGGGCGGCGAGTGAGCAACAAGTGATGGTCCATTTATCACGCGAAGCTGCGTTGCTTTTCCTCCCCCTTCCAAGGGAAGGGGGATCGAGGGGGATGGCTTTTCGTCTTGGAGCGACATCCTCCCGCCGCTGCGCGGCGACCCCCTTCCTTCGGAAGGGGGTGGGCTTCTGCGGTCTCCGGTCCCCGGTTCCCGGTCCCCCATGAACATCTCCTCGCCCTTCGTCAAACGTCCCATCGGCACTTCGCTGATGGCGGCGGGTGTGCTGGCGATCGGCATCCTGTCTTATCTCCTGCTCGGCATCAGCGCATTGCCGCAGGTGTCGTTCCCCGCGATCTGGGTGTCGGCCTCCGAACCTGGCGCCAACGCCATCACGATGGCAGCCACCGTGACCGCGCCGCTGGAGCGCCACCTCGGCCAGATTCCCGGCGTCGACATGATGAATTCGCGCAGCTCCAACGGCAGCGCGTTCGTGATCCTGATGTTCGATTCCGACGTGGACATCAACTCCGCCGCACAGCAGGTCGATGCCGCGATCAACGCGGCGGTGCCGGACCTGCCGGCCGGCCTTTCGATGCCGCAGTGGCACAAGGCCAATCCGAACGACGATCCGGTGATCACGCTGGCGCTGACGTCCGACACGCAACCGATGTCGGCGCTGTTCGATTCGGCGAATACCCTGCTGCAACCGCGTCTCAGCCAGTTGCCGGGTGTCGCTTCGGTGGATGTATCCGGCAGTGCGCAGCCGGCGGTGCGGGTGGACGTGGACCTGCACAAGCTCACGGCGCTCGGGCTGTCCACCAACGACATCCGCAACGCGATCACCGCGGCCAACGTGACGTCGCCGCAGGGCTTCCTCACCGACGGCGAGATTTCCACCGCGATCACCGCGACCGACCAGCTGCACACCGCCGACGACTTCGCCAACCTGGTGATCGCGACCCACAACGGCATGCCGGTGTACCTGCACGACGTCGCCAACGTATATGAAGGTGCGCAGGACAAATTCCAGGCCGCGTATTTCAACGGCAAGCGCTCGATCCAGCTGCAGGTGTACAAGCGCCCGGACGCCAACGTGATCGAGACGGTGGACGGCGTGAAGGACGAGTTGCCCGGTCTGCGCAACCTGGTGCCGCCGGGAACACAGATCACGCCGTACTTCGACGAAACTTCGACCATCCGCAACTCGGTCAATGACGTGCAGATCACGCTGCTGATCAGCCTGTCGATGGTGATCCTGACGATGGCGGTGTTCCTGCGCCGGCTCGCGCCCACGCTGATTGCCACCTCGGCCGTGCCGATGTCGCTGTGCGGCGCGTTCATCGTGATGTACGCAATGGATTACACGCTCGACAACCTGTCGCTGCTGGCGCTGGTGATCGCGCTGACGTTCGTGGTGGACGACGCGATCGTGGTGATCGAAAACATCATCCGCCACCTCGATGAAGGCAAGCCGCGGTTGCAGGCGGCGCTGGAAGGCGCGAAGGAAATCGGCTTCACCATCGTCGCGATCACCGCTTCGCTGCTGGCGGTGTTCATGCCCATCCTGTTCGCGCCGTCCTTCATCGGCATGTGGTTCCGCGAATTCACGGTCACCATCATCGCGGCCATCTTCGTGTCGATGCTGGTGTCGTTGACGCTGACACCGGCCCTGTGCGGCCGCTTCCTGCGCCACCACGACGTCCGCGAGTCCGGACCGTCGAAATTGTCGCGCGCGATCGACGGCTTCCACACAGGCATGCTGTCCATCTACACCCGCACGCTGGACTGGACGCTGCACAGGCATCCCAGGTTGATGGCGTGGACGCCGCTGTTGCTGCTGGCGTTGACCGTCTACCTGTTCCATGCGATTTCCTTTACCAGTTTTCCGCCACAGGACAGCGGCCTGATCTGGGGCCGCGCCAGTGGCGAGGTGACCATGTCGTTCACCGATCTGGAAGCACGCACCAGCGGACTGGTGAAGATGCTGCGCCAGGATCCCGCCGTCGATTACGTCGGTGCTTCGGTCGGCACCAGCCGGCGCGGGCCGAGTGGCTGGTTCAGTATCCAGCTGAAGCCTCTGGGTGAGGGGCGCAAGGACTCGACCGACCAAGTGGTGACGCGACTGTCGGCCAAGGTCGCGCGTTACCCCGACCTCAACGTGCGCTTCCGCGCCCTACAGGACCTCGGTGGCGGGGGCGGCGGGAGCAGCCAGGGCGGCCAGTACAGCGTGAACCTGCAGAGCAACAGCGCCACGGAGCTGGAGGAGTGGCTGCCGAAGCTGCAGGCGCAGTTGCAGAAGAATCCGATGTTCCGCGACGTCGGCACCGACCTCGACGAAGCTTCGCTGCTGCAGAACATGGTGGTGGATCGCGCCAAGGCCACCAGTCTCGGCGTGTCCATGGCGGCCGTGGACGACGCGCTCTACAACGCGTTCGGCCAACGCCAGATTTCGACGATCTATTCCGATACCAACCAATACCAGGTGGTGCTGAGCGCGTTGCCCCCGCAAACGGCATCGCCGGCCGCGCTGAACGGCATTTTCGTGCGATCGAGCAACAGCACGATGGTTCCGATCAGCGCGATCGCGCACCAGGAATCCAGCACTTCGCCCACCCAGATCGAGCACATCAACCAGATGACCAGCATGTCGCTGTCGTTCAACCTGGCGCCGGGCATCTCCATGGGCGATGCCACGAAGCAGATCAACCAGACCATTGCCGACATGCGCATGCCCGGCGACATCAAGCTCGGCATGGGCGATTTCTTCCGCCGCTTCGAGCAACAGATGACGATGATGCCGCTGTTGCTGGTCGGCGCCATCCTCGCCGTGTACCTGGTGCTCGGCATGCTCTACGAAAATCTGGTGCACCCGGTCACGATCCTTTCCACGCTGCCCGCCGCCGGCGTTGGCGCACTGCTGGCGCTGAAAGTCACCGGCCTGCCGATGTCGATCGTCGCGATCATGGCGCTGATCCTGCTGATCGGCCTGGTCAAGAAGAACGCGATCATGATGATCGACTTCGCGCTGGTGGCCGAGCGCGAAGGCCGCACGCCGCTGGACGCGGTGCGCGAAGCCTGCCTGGTTCGCTTCCGGCCGATCATGATGACAACGATGGTGGCGATCCTCGCATCGGTGCCGCTGGTGATCGGCTTCGGTACCGGCGCCGAACTGCGCCGGCCGCTCGGTGTCGCGATGCTGGGCGGCCTGATCTTCTCGCAAAGCCTGACGCTACTTTCGACGCCCGCGATCTATCTGGTGTTCGCGACCTGGTCGCGACGCCGGCGCGAGCGCAAGGCGCAGCGCGCGCTCAACAAGCGCAAGGCGGTGTTGGGCAGCGCCTGACGGCGTCCCCCGCGCACACGCGGCGCGGCTTGTATGCTTGGCGCCATCATCTCCACAATCACATCCATGTCCGCGAAGTCCGAGCCGACGACCACGGCACACGCCCGCATCGCTTTCATCGGCGGCGGCAACATGGCGCGCAGCCTGATCGGCGCGCAATTGGCGCGTGGCCTCCCTCCTGCCGCGATCAGGGTCGCCGAGCCGCGTGCGGAAGCGCGCGAAGCACTGGTCCGCGAGTTCGGCGTTCCGACCTTCAGCGACAACGCCGCTGCCGCTGCCGGGGCCGACTGCCTGGTGCTGGCGGTGAAGCCACAGGTCATGCACGCCGTTTGCGTGGCGTTGGCCGGGCCGCTGCGCGGCGCGAACCTGTTGGTGATATCCATCGCGGCCGGCGTCCGCATCGCGCAAATCGAGCGGCTGCTCGGCGATGGGCACGCGATCGTGCGCTGCATGCCCAACACGCCCGCGCTGGTCGGCGCCGGGGCCGCTGGCCTTTGCGCCAATCGCAACGTCGATGCCGAGCAACGTGCCTTGGCGGAACGCTTGCTGGACGCGGCGGGCATCGTGCGCTGGGTCGACGACGAGGCCCGGATGGACACGGTGACGGCGTTGTCCGGCTCCGGCCCCGCGTATTTCTTCCTGCTGGTCGAAGCGATGGAAGACGCTGCCGTGCAACTGGGCCTGCCGCGCGAAACCGCGCGCGCGCTGGCCGCGCAGACCTGCCTCGGCGCCGGGCACATGCTGGCCGACGGCAACGAGACGGCGACGGAACTGCGCAAGCGCGTCACCTCCCCGCACGGTACCACCGCCGCGGCGCTTGATGCGTTCGAGCAGGGCGGCTTCCGCGCACTGGTCGAGCGCGCATTGGGCGCCGCGGAACGGCGCGGTGCGGAAATGTCCGCGGAAATGGATACCTGGCAATGATGTATCTCGCGAATGCGCTGGCTTTGCTGATCCAGTTCGCGTTCGGATGCGCGGTCGCGCTGTTCGTGTTCCGGCTGCTCGCCGAAGCCGTGCGCGCGGATTTCTACAACCCGATCTGCCAGTTCCTGTACCGCGCGACCAATCCGATTTTGACGCCGCTGCGGCGCGTGATCCCGACTTGGCGGCGCATCAACCTCGCGGCCCTTCTGATCGCGTGGGTGCTGGAAGTCCTCAAGAACTTCCTGCTGCTTTTCGTCGCGGGTGATTTCTGGGCGTCGAGCGTGGGCACGCTGGTACTTGGCGTGGCCGACCTGCTGAATTTCTTCATGATCGTTTACCTGATCATGATCTTCGCATGGGCATTGCTCAGCTACGTCAACGTCGATGCACGCAACCCGCTGGTGCCGCTGCTCGGCAAGATCGTCGGCCCGGTGCTGAAGCCCTTTCGCAAGGTGCTGCCGTTGCTCGGCGGTTTCGACCTTTCACCGGTGCTGGCGATCCTGGTGATTCTGCTGATCCAGGTGGTAATCGTGGCGTGGCTGATGAACGTGGGGCACACCATCTAACCAAAGCAGTTTCGCTCACGTAGCGAGCGAAGCCGCTTTTGGAGAGACGCGCGCGAAAGACGGCGGCGTCAATGCTGGCGACGCGCCCAGCGCGCGATCACGGCATGCAATGCATCCAGCCCGTCGGTGAGCGCGGCAGGCCCCGGCTGCAGGATGATGGGCGACTTGATTTCATGCAGTTCGCCGTCGCGCACGGCGGGAATCGTGTTCCAGCCAGGCCGCGCAGCGACGCTGACGGGCTGGAATTTCTTGCCGCACCAAGAGGCAAGAATGATGTCGGGCTCGCGCCGGATCACTTCGGCAGGATCGGCAAGGATGCGATGCCTGGCCAGCGGCTGCTCCGCCAGCTCGGGAAACACGTCTTCGCCACCTGCGATGCGGATCAATTCCGCGACCCAGCGGATGCCGGTGATGGGCGGTTCGTCCCACTCCTCGAAATAGACGCGCGGGTGCCGCGGCAGCGCGGTGCCCAGCGCGCGCACGTGCTCGACATGCGCATCGAGTCCCCGCGCGTACGCCCCGGCCTTGTCGTGGGCACCAACCAGCGCGCCCAGCCGTCGCACGTAGTCGATGATGCCATTCACCGAGCGATGGTTGCTGATCCAGACTTCGACACCGGCCTTGATCAATTCCCGCGCAATGTCGGCCTGGATGTCGGAAAACCCGATGGCCATGTCCGGTTGCAGCGCGAGGATCTTGTCGATCTTCGCGCTGGTGAACGCGGAAACCTTGGGTTTCTCCTTTCGTGCGCGCGGCGGGCGCACGGTGAAGCCGGAAATGCCGACGATGCGGTCCTGTTCGCCGAGGGCATACAACACCTCGGTCGGTTCCTCAGTCAGGCAAACGATTCGCCGTGGTCCCTGCATCACGGATACAGCAGGCGTTCGCGCCACGCACCCTCGACGAATTCCCAGCGATGGCGTTCGTTCAGGCGGTGCTCGCCGGCGTACCAGAACTCCACCATCTCCGGCACCACCAGGTAGCCGCCCCATTCGGCTGGACGCGGCACGTCGCGATCCGCGAACTTCCGGTCGAACTCGGCGATGCGCGCATCGAGCGCGCCGCGCGCAGGCAGCGTTTGCGATTGCAGCGACGCCCATGCGCCCAGTTGGCTCAGGCGCTCGCGCGTCGCGAAGTAGGCGTCGGATTCGGCGTTCGGCAGTTTTTCTGCGCGGCCTTCGATACGCACCTGCGCCGCCGGATCCAGCTGCTTCCAGTACAGGCACACTGCAATACGCGGATTGGCTTCGAGCTGCGCGCCCTTGTCGCTGGCGTAATGCGTGAAAAACGTCAACCCGCGCTCGTCGAGCGTTTTCAGCAGCACCAGGCGCGAATGCACGCGACCGCCGGGATCGGCGGTGGCGATGTTCATCGCGTTCGGTTCTGGGTCGCCACTCGCCAGCGCCGCGGCGTGCAGGCGCTGCAGGGTTTCAAGGATCGCCGGATTCAACATCCCGCAATTTTAACCCTGTTCGACCCGATACCCATGCTGATACACCGCCGTCAGGCGCCAGCCGTTTTCACCCGACAAGCCGAGCTTCTTGCGCAGGCGGCTGATGTGGGTATCCACGGTGCGGGTGCTGACGTCGCTGGCGAGATTCCACACGTTCTCCAGCAACGCATCGCGGCTGACGATACGGCCTTGCCGACGGAACAGGTAACAGGCCAGTTCGTATTCGCGCTGGGTCAATTCCACCGGTTCGCCATTGACGCTGATGACGCGGCGCTTCGCGTCGATCCGGTACGGCGGCAGCTCCAGCACGTCGCCCGCTTCCGCGTCGCCGCCACGGCGCCGGAGCACCGCCGCGACGCGCGCCAGCAATTCGCCCTGCTTGGGTGGCTTGACCACGTAATCGTCGGCGCCCGCGGCGAGGCCCTCGATGATGTCGGATTCCTCGCCGCTCGCGGTGAGGAAGATCACCGGCAATCGGGAATTGGCCGCCTGCCTGATCCAGGCCAGCACATCCAGCCCCTTGGCGTCTGGCAGGCTGCGATCCAGCAACACCAGATCGACCGCTTCGTTGCCGAGGCGGCGCCGGAAGTCACTGGAAGACCGGAATACGGCGCATCCGTATCCGGCCTGTTCCAACCACAATCGCAAAAGTGCGGCCTGGTCGGGATCATCCTCGACGCAACCGATCGTCCACGTCACGGCACTCATTGTTTTCTTCGCGCCCTCAACCGCATGACCCCCTCACGCTGCTGCAAAACTACAGATGCACCATTCATGCCGAACCGGTCGCGCCAGCGCCTCAATCGACTTCGAAGTTGATGCGCATGTTCACCCGCCACTCTTTCACGCCGCCGTCCTTGTCGGTGGAAACCTTGATGTCATTGACCCAGGCGCCCTTGATGTTCTTGACCGTCTTGCCGGCTTTCTCCAGCCCGTGCCGCACCGCATCCTCGATGCCCTTGGAGGACGATGCACTCAGTTCGATGACCTTGGTGACGGACATGCTCGTTCTCCTTGCCGGCTGCGGAACCCCTATGATTCGAGTGTACACATATTGCCCGACCGTGACACGTTTCACGCTTTTGTCAAGCGCCGGGACCCGTGGCGAATCGCCGCAGCAATGGCGCATGCAGGGCCGGCACCGAGGCCAGCACGCTGCGCGTGGCCAACGATAGCGGAGCGCCGGACAAATCGGTGAATACGCCGCCGGCCTCCCGCACGATCACGGCCAGCGCGGCGATATCGAGAATATTGACGTCGGATTCCACCACGATGTCGAGCGCACCACGCGCCAGCAGGTGGTAATGGCAGAAATCGCCGTAACCGCGCGTGCGATTCACGGCATCGACCACCCCGGCGAGGGCCTTCCAGCCCGCCACATCCTGCGCCAGCGATTTGATGTTGCCGAGCGACAGAGCGGCATCGGCCATATCGGCGACTGAAGACACGCGCACGCGTTGGCTGTCGAGCCAGGCGCCGCCGCCGCGCCGCGCCCACATCGTCTCGCCGTACAGCGGCGCGTGCGAAACGCCCAGCACCAGTTCCCCCGCGTGCATCAAGGCGATCTGGGTGGAAAAGAACGGTGTACCGCGCACGAAGCTTTTGGTGCCGTCCAACGGGTCGACCAGCCACAGGAACGCGCCCTCGCCTTCGCGGCCGCGTTCCTCGCCCAGGATCGCATGACCGGGAAACGCCGCTTTCAAAGCCGAGCGGATGACGTCCTCGGCTTCGCGGTCGGCGACGGTGACCGGCGTGGCGTCAGGCTTGATTTCCACCGCCACGCCGTGCCGGAAATGGTGCGCGATGCTTTCGCCGGCGCAGCGCGCCGCGGCCAGCGCGACTTCCAGCGCGTGGTCGAGGAATGCGTCATCGGGGACGTCGGTCATGGCGCAGAGCTTAGCCGTGCTTGAGGCAAATCGCGGTGACCGCGATCATGGCGGGATGACCGGAACCGCTTCCCGCAACGCGCCGCTCACCGCACGCGATCTCGCGCACGTGTGGCACCCCTGCACGCAGATGCGCGAACACGCGGCACAACTGCCCCTGATCCCCATCGTGCGCGGCGACGGCGCATGGCTGGTGGACGCCGACGGCAAGCGCTACCTCGATGGCATCAGCTCGTGGTGGAGCAACCTGTTCGGCCACGCCAATCCGCGCATCGCGGCGGCCATCGCCGAGCAGGCCGGTCGCCTGAACCACGTGATGCTGGCGGGCTTCACCCACGAGCCCGCACTGCAATTGGCCGAGGAACTGGTGCGAATCGCGCCTTCCGGTTTGACGCGCGTGTCGTACGCCAGCGACGGCGCCAGCGCAGTGGAAATCGCGCTGAAGATGAGCTTCCACTTCTGGCGCAATTCCGGGCAGCCTCAGCGCACCCGGTTCATCGCGCTGGCCAACGCCTATCATGGTGAAACGCTGGGCGCGCTGGCGGTCAGCGACCTGCCGCTGTACCGCGCCGTGTACGGCCCGCTGCTGTTCGATCCCCTCCTCGCGCCTTCGCCCGACTGGCTGGACGCGGAACCCGGCGAGAGCCATGAAGACGTCGCGCAGCGGCGTTTGAATGACTTGCGCGCGCTGCTGGAACGTCATGCGCACGAAACCTGCGCGGTAATCGTCGAACCGCTGGTGCAATGCTCGGGCGGCATGCGCATGCACGCGCCGTCTTATCTCACCGGCCTCCGCAGGTTGTGTGATGAATTCGATGTGCACCTGGTCGCGGACGAAATCGCGGTCGGTTTCGGACGCACGGGCACGCTGTTTGCGTGTGAGCAAGGGGCGATCACGCCCGATTTCCTGTGCCTGTCGAAAGGGCTTACCGGCGGCGCCTTGCCGCTGTCGGCCGTGCTGACGACGGACAGGGTGTATCAGGCATTCCTTGGCGATTACGCCGACAACAATGCCTTCCTGCACTCGCACACCTTCAGCGGCAACCCCATCGCCTGCGCGGCGGCGCTGGCGTCGTTGTCGATCTTCCGCGATGAGCCGGTGCTGGAACGCAACCGCGCCCTGGCGGCGCACCTGGCGACGCGGCTCGAATCGCTGCGCGAACATCCGCACGTCGCCAACTTGCGCCAGACGGGGTGGATCGTGGCGTTCGATCTGGTCAGGGACAAGGCTGCGCGCAGCGCGTGGCCAAGTGGCGAGCGCCGCGGCCTGCGCTTCTACCGGCACGCGCTCGATTGCGGCGTACTGCTGCGACCGCTGGGCGACACCGTGTATTTCCTGCCGCCCTACTGCATCGGGGAGGCGGACATCGATTTCATGGTGGACGCCGCGCGCAGCGCGGTCGATGCCGCAACCGCGTGACCGGGGATCAGGCCTCGTCGAGGCCCTTGGACATGTCCTCGTCCACTTCGGCCGCGGCCCATTCCAACGCTTCGCGATCGCGGCGTTCGCGTTCGACGCGATCGATTTCGTCGATGGTCGGCATGTCGATGCTGCGGTCGGCGATTTCGCGCAACGCCAGTACGGTCGGCTTGTCGTTCTCGGGGTCGATCGTGGCTTCGACGCCGTTTTCCAGCTGACGCGCGCGGCGGGTGGCCATCAGGACCAGTTCGAATCGGTTGTCGACTACCTTCAGGCAGTCTTCCACGGTGATGCGTGCCATGTGAGCTTCCGGTTGTATTGCAAACTTCCGGATTGTAGCAGCGACGCGGCATTTGTCGATCCCGAGGCCCCGACCGCGTTTGCACGTCCTGAATGCCGCCCGCCCTGATTTTCGCCCACCGGGTTATTTTTTGGACCGATGCGTTTAGAATTGCGCGCTTGCAACGCCCTTCCCCCGCCCGCATTCAACGACGCATGTCACGCTCCCGCCGTTCCCGCATTGCGCATTCGATGGTCATTGCAGCCCTGGCCGGCGCGCTGGCTGCGTGCGCGGTGGCGCCGCCGCGCACCGATGACCCGTTGCAGAACTTCAACCGCAAGATGTTCGCGTTCAACCAATTCGCGGACAAGGTGGCGATCCGCCCGGCCGCGGTGGCCTACACCAAGGTCACCGGGCCCAAGGGGCGTGTGCTGATCAGCAACTTCTTCGCCAACCTGCGCACGCCCGTCACGATCGTCAACGAGGTGCTGCAGGGCCGGCCGGAACCCGCGCTGCAATCCACCGGTCGATTCGTGATCAACACGACGGTCGGGTTCCTCGGTTTCTTCGACCCGGCCAGCGACATGAAACTCACCGCGCATCCCACCGATTTCGGGGTGACGCTGGCGCATTGGGGCCTGCCTGAGGGCCCGTACCTGGTGTTGCCGCTCGTCGGTCCGACCACCTTGCGCGACGTGTGGCGATTGCCGGTGGACAGCTATTTCGACCCGATGGGTTGGTACTCGCGCGAGCACGATTTCAAATGGCACGCGCAATATCTGCCGTCGGTGATGTACCTGATGACATTGCGGGCCAGCGCGCTGCCGATCGATTCAATGCTCGATTCCTCGTACGACCCCTACGCGTTCATGCGCGATGCCTACCGGCAGCATCGGCTGTACCAGATCTATTACGGCAATCCGCCGATGTCGGCGATCGAGGAATTGCAGGGCACCAGCCCCAACGAGAATCAGGACGCCGACATCGACCAGTTGCTGCAGCAACAACAGCAGTACGAACAGGCGCACGGGATCAACCAGAACGCTGCGCCGGCTTCTTCCGGCAGTGCGCCCGCGCCGGCCGGCAGTGCCGCGATTCCGGTTCCCGCCGCGCCATCCAGCGCTGCGACGCCAGCCCCGGCCACCAGCAGCCATCCACCACCCGCAAGTTCCAGCGACTGAACCTTCAGATCCCTGCGGGCTTATCCAGCAGCGTTTCGACGTCGCACACCTCGGCCAGCGCGCGCAGCCCTTCCGGCCAATGCACCACGCCGAGGTGCCTGCCTGCGCGGCTGGTGACCGCGGCGAGTCCCAGCACGCAAGCCAGCCCGGCGCTGTCGGCGCGGGCGAGCCCGCCCAGATCCAGCCGCGTCTGCGCACCCGACTCGAGCGCACGGGAACCTTCCGCGAACGCACGTGCCGCGGTGGCAAACGTCAGCGCGCCCGACAGCGCCAGCGTGTCGCGGTCGGGCGTGCCGAGTGTCAACTTGTCGGCGTTGGCATCCACGCGTGTCACCGCGTCAGTGTCCGCCGTCCGACTGCTGCATCTGGTCGATGGCGCCGGCGCCCTCGCTTTGCAGGCGCTTGATCAGGCCGTCGATGCCTTCCTTCTGGATCTCGGCATCCACCTGGTTGCGGTAGTTGGTGATGTAGGAAATGCCCTCGATGATCACGTCGTAGGCTTTCCATTCGCCGGATGCGGTCTTGCGGAATGCATAGTCCACCGACAGGTTCTTGCCGCTGGTGAGCAGCACCTGGGTGCGCACGATGGTGCGACGCTGGTCCAACGGACCCTGCGCGGGCAACACTTTCACGGAGCCACGCGTGTAGGCGACCAGGCCTTCGGCATAGCGGTGCGTCAACGCGTTGTAGAACGCCCGCGCGAACGCGACCCGCTGCGCCGGCGTGGCTTCGCGGGCATGCCGTCCCAGCACCAGCAGCGAGGCGTAATCCGTGTCGAAATGCGGCAGCACGATGCCGTCGATGATCTTGATGACCCCGTCCGGGTGCTGGCGCAGTTCGGCCTGGTGCCCCTGGATCGCCGTGCCGAGCTGGTCGGCGATCGACTGCACGATCTGCTGCGGGGTCTGGTCGGCGGCGGCCAATGCAGGCACGGTGCACGCGGCACCGAAGAGCATCGCCATCAGCAACAACAGGGATCGCTTCAACATGCATTTCTCCTCACGCTCCGCGCCTCGCGTGGAGCAAAAAATTTCAGGGTTTGCCGGACGGCGGCGGTGCGCTGGATGCGGGCGCCGCACTGGAACTGCTGGATTTCGGACCGCCGTTGACCAGGAACTTGCCGATCAGGTTCTCGATGCTCATCGCCGATTGGGTCAGCACCATCTCGTCGCCGTTCTTCAGGAACGTGGGCGAGCCGCCCGGCTCGAGGCCAACATATTGGTCGCCCAGTAAACCGCTGGTGAATATCGCAGCCGAGGAATCGTCCGGGATGTCGTTGTATTGCTTGTCGATCGACATCGTCACCAGCGCGTCCATCCGCTGCGGCTCCAGCGCGATCGATTGCACGTCGCCGATGCGCACGCCCGCGATCTTCACCGGCGCGCGCGCCTTCAACTGGCCGATGTTCTGGAAGCGCGCCTTGAGCGTGTAGCTGTCGCCGCGACGGATGTTGGCGACGGACGTGGTCTGGGTCGCGAGGTATGCGAGCGCGGCGAAACCGAGCAGGATGAAGAGGCCGGTGCCGATGGCGTAGGAAGGTCTTGGGTTCATGCGATCACCAATGCTGCATGCAAGTCAGGTCATGAAGGCCGTCATCACGAAATCGAACGCGAGGATCACGATCGACGAGAACACCACCGTGCGCGTGGTGGAATATGCGACGCCCTCGCTGGTGGGCGGCGCGGTGTAGCCCTGGAACACCGCGATCAGGCTGACCACGCCGCCGAACACGATGCTCTTGTACAGGCCATCCAGGATGTCGCGCTGCAGCGACACCGTGGAAGTCATGTTGCCCCAGAAGGTTCCGTTGTCGAGGCCGAGCCAGGTCACGCCGACCAGGTGCCCGCCGAAGATGCCCATCGCGTTGAATACGCATGCGAGCAACGGCATTGCGATCACGCCCGCAAGGAAACGCGGCGAAGCGACGTAGGCGAGCGGATCCACCGCCATCATCGACATCGCATCGAGTTGATCGGTCGCGCGCATCAAGCCGATTTCGGCGGTGACCGCGGTGCCCGCGCGGCCGGCTACCAGCAGCGCCGTCACCACCGGCCCGAGTTCCCGGAACAACGACAGCGCGACCACGGTGCCGAGCGCCGCGGTGCCGCCGAAGATCGAGAGCGTGTAATAAAGCTGCAAGGCCAGCACCATGCCGACGAACAACCCGCAAGTCATCACGATCACGAGACTCATCGCGCCGACGAACCAGACCTGCCGGCATGTCTCGCGCCAGTAACGCACACTTTTCGGCAGCGCGCCCAGCACCGCGACGAAGAACAGGCCGCAATCGCCGACCGAAGCGATGCCTTGCAAAATCCAGTTGCGACGCAGGTTCGCGTTCATCGCACGCCTCGCCCGAGGCCGAGTTCCGTCGCGTAATCCGGCGCCGGATACTGGAACGGCACCGGTCCGTCGGCTTCGCCGCCGAAGAACTGTCGCGTCCACGGCGAATCCTGGTGCACCAGTTCGTCCGGCGCGCCCTGCGCCACCAGCTTGCCGTTCGCGATCAGGTACACGCGGTCGGCCACTTGCCGGATCGCCGCGAGTTCATGCGCGACCAGGATCGAGGTGATGCCGAGCGTCTTGTTGAGCGTCCTGATCAGGCGCAGCACCTGGTTCAATGCGATCGGATCAAGCCCCACGAACGGTTCGTCGTACAGGATCAACATCGGGTCGAACACGATCGCGCGCGCCAGCGCCACCCGCCGCGCCATGCCGCCCGAAAGCTCAGCCGGCATCAGGTTCGCAGCGCCACGCAGGCCCACCGCCTGCAATTTGGTCAGCACGATGTTGCGCAACAGCTCTTCCGGAAGCCTGGCGTGCTGGCGCAGCGGAAACGCGACATTCTCGAACACGCTGAAGTCGGTCAGCAGCGCCGAATTCTGGAACAGGAAGCCGATGCGTTCGCGCAGGCCAAACAAGGCGCGCCGCGACAGTTTCGTCACTTCCTCGCCGTCCACGATCACGTTGCCGGCGTCGGGCCGCAGCTGGCCGGTCATGTGCCGCAACAACGTGGTCTTGCCGGTACCCGACGGACCCATGATCGCGGTGATGCTGCCGCGTGGCACCTCCAGATCGAGCCCGTCGAAGACCGTCTTCGCGCCTATGCGCGTGCGCAAGTCGCGGACCTGCACCAGCGCATCGGATGACGCTTTCTGATTGACGGGGGTGGCATTCATCGCGAAGCGGCAAGGCCGAATCCACAAACGCGCTAGGGTAGTGGAGCCGCGCCGCGGCGCCTAGCATCGGCTCAAGCCAGCAACTGGGCGATCAACGCCACGCGGCGATCCCTGGGCAGGACTTGTCCGGCGCGCGCAGCGTGCACGATTGTCTGCAGCGCCGCCACCGCATCGTCGAAACGGTCGTTGACCACGATGCAATCGAACGCGTGGGCGTGCGCGATTTCCTCGCGCGATGCCGCCAACCGTTTCTCGATGGTGGCCTCGCTGTCGGTGGCGCGGGCACGCAGGCGCCGCTCCAGTTCGGCGCGAGACGGCGGCAGGATGAAGATCGACACGCATTCCGGCATTGCCCGCCGCACCTGCTCGGCACCTTGCCAATCGATCTCCAGCAACACGTCGCGGCCCGTTTCAAGGGTCGGCACGACCGCGCCGCGCGAGGTGCCGTAGTAATTGCCGAACACGTCCGCGTGTTCGAGGAAATCGCCGTGCTCGACCATGCGCTCGAACGTCGCGCGATCGACGAAGTGGTATTGCACGCCATCCATGTCGCCCGGACGCGGCGCGCGCGTGGTGTGCGAGATCGACAACGTGATGCCGGGCTCGCGCGCCAGCAGCGCATTCACCAGCGTGGACTTCCCGGCGCCCGACGGCGCCGCGACGATGAAGAGTTTTCCAGGAGCAGGCCTGCCGCTCATTCGAGGTTCTGCACCTGTTCCCGCATCTGCTCGATCAGGACCTTCAGGTCCACCGCCGCGCGGGTGGCGCGCGGGTCGACGGACTTGGAGGCCAGCGTGTTGGCCTCGCGGTTGAATTCCTGCATCAGGAAATCCAGCCGGCGACCAACCGGCTCGTCGAGCGCGAGGATGCGGCGCGCCTCGCTGACGTGCGCGTCGAGGCGGTCGAGCTCCTCGTCCACGTCAATGCGCGAGAGTTGCAGCACCAGTTCCTGTTCGAGCCGGCCCGGATCGGCGGCTTGCGCCAACTCGGCCAACTTCGCTTCCAGCCTGGCCCGCAAAGCCGCACGAATCCCGGGCAGCATCGCGCGTATTTCGGTGACGATGCGCGCAATCCCGCCCAACCGTTCGCGCAACGCCTGCGCCAACTTTTCGCCTTCGCGCTCGCGGCCGGCGATGAATTCGTCCAGCGTGCGCTCAAGCAATCCTTTCGCGGCTTGCGCCAAGCCGTCCTGATCGAGTTCCGGTTTCACCAACAGGCCGGGCCACTCGAGCAAGCCCGCAAAGTCGGTCGCCAACTGCGGGAAATTCGTCTTCAATGCATTGGCGGCCGCCGCAAGCTGCGCGGCCGTGCGCTCGTCCAGCAGCAGGTCCGTCGCCGCGGCCGGCGGGCGGTAGCGGAACGTGGCATCGACCTTGCCGCGCGACAACCGCGCCGCGATGCGCTCGCGCAGTTTCGGTTCCAGCGTGCGCAGTTCGTCCGGCAGGCGCACGCCGGTTTCGAGGAAGCGTGAATTCACCGCGCGCACCTCGCACGCCAGCCAGCCCTGCGGCGTCGAATCTTCCTTGTTCGCGTAGGCTGTCATGCTGCGGATCATGTGGGCGTTCCGGATCGTCGTGACAAGCCGCGATGGTAAACTGTCACGCTCTCAGCGGATACCTTCCCGATGGCCACCCTGCGTCCTTCCGGCCGCGCGCCCGATGCCCTGCGCGCCCTCACCATCGAGCGCCGCTACACCAAACACGCCGAGGGTTCCGTGCTGATCGGCATGGGCGACACGCGCGTGCTGTGCACCGCCAGCGTCGAGGAACGCATTCCCCCGTGGCTGCGCGGCAAGGGCGAAGGCTGGGTCACCGCCGAATACGGCATGTTGCCGCGCGCAACCAGTGAACGCACCCAGCGCGAAGCCGCGCGTGGTGGACAGGGCGGCCGCACCATGGAAATCCAGCGCCTGATCGGGCGCAGCTTGCGCGCCTGCGTCGATCGCGCGGCGTTGGGTGAGCGCGTGATCACCCTTGACTGCGACGTGCTGCAGGCCGACGGCGGCACACGCTGTGCGTCGATCACGGGTGCCTATGTCGCGCTGGTTGATGCGGTGAACGGCCTGATCCAGCGCGGTGCACTGAAACGCAATCCGATCCACGGCGCGGTCGCGGCGATTTCGGTGGGTGTGTACCAGGGTGTTCCGGTGCTCGATC